>Ga0222717_10000072_pt1 | contig 76198 bp, 124 predicted proteins | sample C33_18DmetaG_FD_165053 | JGI IMG/M metagenome (GOLD analysis project Ga0222717, IMG submission 165053) | Estuarine water microbial communities from San Francisco Bay, California, United States - C33_18D | ecosystem: Environmental > Aquatic > Marine > Unclassified | place: USA: California... | reverse complement strand
CTTGTCCTTCGAATTGTCCGTTCAATGTACAAGTATGTTCTATCATATCGTTTAGTTTAGGTTTCTTCAATTCCAGTCTCTTATTATATTCCACATAATGACATATACACATGCCAGGTTAGATAAGACTAATATAGATCTGATCAATGCTACCCAGTTCTCATTCTTAGGATCATAACCATCCTCTTCATCGAATGAACCGAGCGCATGTTTCCATATTGTCCATAGAGTCTTTATCATAATTGTTATTTATGGGTATTTGCGCCTGGGCGTCTTTCTATACCAGTCAGGCTTCATCGACACTCTCATCTTTATACGATGTCTTGTGAGCTTCTTATCTTGTTTAGATGGATACCAATCATTATATAGATGGTCCGGCCATTGCTCACGTTTGAATACTCGTCTAGGGTCAGGAGCGAATCCTCTTCTGCGCATCTCTATACAAATCTCATCATATCTCTTATGTAAGTATAGTCCCTTATTATAGAAGAACTTGACATGACCTTGATTAAGCGTAAAATTTTCAGGTATCATACACTTCGGCCAGCCAGGTGACTTCAATGATCTTTGTAATGACGATCCAACCATAAAGATTTCACGATACTCAGCAATCAGATGCTGATCGTATAACTCTTTAGCTGGTACGATATTAATTCTAGTCATTAGGTAATGATACTGGATTGTGGGGTGATGATAGGGCTGAATTGCTTCTTATACTGTCCTACCATATCTTCTCGTGGTTCAGTAATAAACTGCATATTATCTCGGTTGAAGTTAATCTCTACTCCATCCTTACAATTTACGCTAAAAGGAATAGCTTGGATGTTCTTACCATCCCATACCATAGTGAGTCCATTCTTAATGACCAGGCGGTTACTATCCATAGATACAACCTCGCAAATTACTTCTTCACCTGATGTTGTCTTTAATAGTTTAATATTCATTATATATCCTAAATGTTATGGCTAATTGCCTTGGCTAGTTTACGGTTGTTTACTTGTCCAGTATGAATGCAATCACGTGCTCTTGTGTTAATCCATTCTATTGGTATATCATTATAGTCTTCTTTATTGTAGAAATGATTGATTCGCATTAGCTTGAGGAAGTCATCACTCACACTATGTGGGAATAGAGGCATTCTAATTCGGTTAGGTCCGTCAAAGAACCTATCGTTACCGTTAGTTTGCGGTTCTACAGTCAATTTATCAAATAATGAGCCCATTCCTTCTTCATGTCCGAACGCAATAATGGTAGATGGGATATTGTGCTTATCGATAAGACTGTTATACTCATACCATTGCCTCAGGCTAAATCCTGATTTGAAACTAGTATCGACCATATCAACACATTGCCTTAGAAAGTCCTCTTCCAGGCCATATGCTTTACAGATATGCTCACGATTTCGACCAAACCAGTCAAAGCAGTTAAAGTACTTACCATTCTCGACCTCAAACGTCATAACCTTAGCTTCAGCATGAGTAGGCATAGTAACGATATGCTTAGGTTTAGGGAGAATCTCTAATGCATTCATTGTATTGTAATAGATAGCTTGTGCATCAATACCAGTAGTAGATGCTTGATAGCATTTAATTCCAGTCTCTTGCTCAACCAGATAGGGAATAGACTCTTCTAGAGGGAGACCTGTACCTTCAAATAGCGACTGACCGGTAAGTAGAATATAGTTATCATCTTCCAAGTCATCTGGATCATTCCAGTTCCTAAACCCATACTTGTCAAATGTATACTCTATTACTCTATAGTCTTCATCATACCATATCCAATCAGGACCTAATAGCTCACGAGCTGTCTCCCAACGCTGAGTAGAGTCAGGTGAGTTCTCAGTGAACGTTTTATTAAATGCTGATTGAGGTTTAGTTATGAATCCCGATACAGGATCTTTATATTTGAAGAAGTTATCATATGTATCATTCATCCAAAAGCACCTTCACATTCTTTATCATGAGCTTCCTCAGTCTTTCCACACCAATTGCACGGCGAGCCGTACTCAGTAGCTATGAAACCATCATAAGCCGCACACCAATGTTCCCAGAATCCTTTAGCATCGGATGGAGGGAACCCATCACTAAATCCAAGACCCATTAATCGGAGCCTCCGATGAACTCTTCAATAGCCTTGAGTAATTGCTGCTTCTCTGCTTCCTCGAACATATCTAGATATGGATCCTCAGTAAATTCTGGATCATATGGGTCTTCGAGATCAAGAGCTTCCAGCAAGCGTCGCTTGATAGCCTCAATTAGATAATACGTATCAGGCCTTTCGACCTCATCGATGATAATTAAACGCTTCATTTAGCCTCCATCTATTCAAATTTATAACTAATCTTATAATCAGTTACGGGGTCACTGGAATCCTTAAATAGGTTTCCAATCATTTGACAGAAAGACTCAGCTTCGACTTCAAGCTCATCTTTATTGTCGTTATCATGCCAGAAGACTCGATCGATATAACTTCCATCGGCAAATTTAATATGTACATTAGCGGCGTGTTTCATTTTCTAGACCTTTCATAATCCCTACAAATGACTGTAGTGCGTATTCAATTTGTCGCATCTGCGCTTCAGGATCAATCTGAACACAGATAGCATCATGGCCAGCCTCACGTAACTTATTCTGCACATCTATGCAGGTTTCTTCTACTTGATACATAGTATTTATACTAAGACTAGCCGATATTAACATCCAAAGCATTAGAACCCCTTACTCATATGAGTGTATGACTCAGTACAGGCATCAAGCTCTTTACCACAAGTACACATCTCAGACTCTTCCTTACTAGGAGCTCCTACAATATCTCTCACTTCAGCTTCAGTATAATGACGGCCTTGAATATAAACGTCATCAATCTTACCAAAGTCCATTTGAGAGGCTTCAGAGTCCATGTTAATATAATCACCAATAGGCCATTTTTCATCTAGCAGCTGCTTAATCTCTTCATCAGTATCAGCAAACTTAACTATACCAGACCACTCAAGCATCTTCTTAATCATGATACTCTCCTATCTCTAGAATACTATCGATACCATGCATAGTAACAACCTTAGCTAACTTAGCATCTCGCTCAGATTTAGTCTTAAGCCATACCTTTACACGTCCGTTCTCATTAACAGGTTCAATACGAGAGCTCTGCTGATCGATATTACCATCATTATAGGTTACGAAAAAGTTAAATCCATTAGGCTGCTTACCAAAGGCAAGACTTGAGATTACTACATTCTCAGTCATATTAAAGTTCCTCAATAGTTACACGATATGACTTACCGTTCATATCAGTTAAATCAATAGTCTTCTTAGTAGATAAGAAGTACCCTTCTTCTGGATGAAGATCATACTTCATACCGCCAACTAGTCCGATAATACCATCCTTATCGTACTTCACTAGTGCTTTGCGAATCACATCGCCAATCTTATCACAGTATGCTAACATTATGCTGCCTCCCCTAGTACCCACTGACGAGCAGGCATATGATTAGTATAATGCTCCTTAGAAGCATTCCAGTTCTCGCCATCAAACGATAGCATTATTGGATTGACCCAGTCCTCGCAATAGTCCGAGACATCGAAACCCATCTCGTCTACGAGGTCAGAACTCAAGATATACTCACAGTAGTACTCGTTATTCTCCTCGATTAGATCGAACAGAGTATCATAGAACCCAGGATTCATAGCGTCTGCAATAGACACGCCCTCGGCGATATAGGTATCGCCACCCTTGCACTTCCAGCGCTGAGGGCATTCGCCTTCGCCGTCCCAAGTATGAGCGCCGTAGTTTTCTGTGTGCTGAGTCTGAATAACAATTTTCATAACTTTATACCTTTATCTAATTTATACCATATAATAGTCACAAACACCCTTTAAGGCAACTGTTTCTTGTAACTTTCTTCAATAAAGTCACTGTTTTTCATATAATATTCGGTGAAACTAAGCACTTTATCGCCATAATCCCTGCGTTCGTCGCAGTTAGATAAGTGCATTTGATTGCAATAGATCATGAAATCTTCACATTCTAGATGCATCCAGTTAGTAAACCAGTCATAGATATGAACGCCGTCATATGTATTTCCGTATGTATAGCCTGGTATATCAACCCGTTCACCGTCAGGCTTATTGATACAATACCATTGCTTATCAAAGCCATCTGAATCTGGTATAAGCTCTAAAGCAAGCGTATAACCATTGAGTGTTACAATAGGATCACCAAACATTAAAGGACCTCCACATCACAAAGCGTCTCTCCCCAATCATAGAAGAGCTTAAATTTATTACCGTCATACTCCACAATAGACCAACCGGCATCACCGCGAATTTCACAGGCTTCTACATCTTCAATTAACTCATAATCTTCTGAGTCAATCTCACCATATAGGAGCTGTTCCATAACATTTTCGAGTTCATACTCTCCAGTATATACACCACACATTATGCTGCAACCTTAGCGTTCTTGAGGAAGTTATCAAGAGGCATATCAACCTCCCAATCCTGCAAACCTCTTACAGTACAATAATCACGACGGTCGTGACCAGGACCATCTAGCACACCAACAACCCGTACAGGCTTCATAATGTTCTCGAAGGTCTCCATGCACAATGCTGGAAATAAAAACTCGGTATTTAATAGCTCATTCATATTCATAATTATATCCTTTATCTCAATTATATCTTATATTAGACACTAACGCGTTTTAAGGCAACTACTTTAATGCCATTATTTTTCTATAGGTCTGAGCATCCTCTTCCTCTTTTACAAGATGAGTATACGCCTCAAGGTTAGGCATATCCTTAGAAAAAGGAGGCAGACTAGCAGCGAACTTCATAGTCTCTAGAATGTCTTCAGCATCCTGGTAGCCTTGTACTTGATCACCTTTATATGTGATGAAGCCTAGTGGGCACATAATAGCTGTTTCAGCATCAGGAGACTCTTTATCACCAGAACCGTCTTTAACTAGAGTTTGATTCTTAGGGATCTTAGGATTGAAAGTATCCCTCAGGCTATGGTAATTACCTCTACCAATTTGAACTGACACTGTAATGCCGTTCTCGAACTTAACTGAGTATCCAGTATTAATATCGTTATGTGAAATCCGTATTGTCATAATATATCCTTAATCTATCTATTCTTTATCTTAGTCTCTTACCGCTTTTAAGGCAACTCTTTTATCCTGCTCCTTAAGGAATGCAGAACACTGCTGCATCATATCTTCTGGACACTGCATCTCAGTATCTGCATCAGCATCAAATCCAAGATGACTAGCAGGGTTATTACCATGAGCATAAACTCTAATAGAATCAGCATCAATTACTTCTCTATGGTTTACAAGAGTAGTACCAAACCATATGGTTGCTTCATCTTCTTCACCATCATCACCAGTAGCAAAACCTTCGAATTCGTAGTTTGAATGTATCATATATTTAACTTTCTTATCTAATTTATACTTCATTATAGTGACTAAACCGTTTTAAGGCCACAAAAAAAGGGCTCTCTAACCCATTGAAAACGTTAGAGAACCCAAATTAATTGCTTATTTATTAGCGTTTTTAGTGTATAATCTAGAAATTACGCTTAGATCTTAGCGCCTTTGGCACATTTCCATTAGGGAACTGCTCCATATATGCATCACGACGTACCTTTTGATGCCGTCTAGCACCTTCTTTAGCTTTACGTCGATTACGTTCACCTCTGGTTTCGTGAAACTCGCGCTTTTTAACCTCCTTTAGAATACCAGAACGCTCTACATCGCGTTTAAAACGACGCATGAGCACTTCAAAAGGTGGAATCTTCTTCTCATATTTCTTGTTAGATTGAAATTTATTGTTACTATATTTTGGCATTTTAGTCTATTAACTCCGAGTAAAAAATGTGCCTGTCAATTTGCGTTACATATTTAACACCTTTTCTCCATCGCGGGCTGACATAATCCGCATGGTACCATAAGGCGCCTTCTACGATATCTGGATAGATACCATCCATTACAGCATTGGCAATTGTAACACTTTCTCGCCATGCTCGTTGATTCTTTGCTTCATCACCCTTACCATCACAATACCATGAGAACTGACACTTGTGACGCTTAGGATATGTTATTCCTTTACTGTTAGTATATGTAGGTCCTTGCTCTACAACGGAACATACATCATCAGGATAGCGTGCACTTGACACTCTATTCATTACTACCTGGGATACAGCTACTTTACCAGCTAGAGACTCATTGCGAGCCTCATGATATACATTCAATGCAAGGCATTCTAACTCACGCTCATTAGCAGGTACAAGTATCTTAACTTGAAGTGTTGATGCTTGAATTGCTACAGGTAAAAGTATCAGCATTATTGCTGTCAGTAACCTAATCATTCCAAAACCTTTCAACTAGCTCTTCTTCTAGAGCATAAGCTTCAAGCTCCCAAGGCTGTTCTAAGTATGATGTATCAGTATGGTCTTCCCAGGTGCTTTTACTATTCATTCTATATCGCATATGCCCGTCAATCTGACCTTTGATATACTGCTTAGCATGCACTAGCTCATGAGCCAAGTTAGTTGCTATCAATTTAGGAGATAGCATTTCACCATCATCACTCTTGCGCTGTAGTTCGATACTTACATCGTCTCTATCACCAACGCAGAAACCATAGTAACCTTTATCTAGATTCTTAACCTCAATATCAATCCACACATCGCGTTTAAACCGATGAGTAAAGAATGACTCGATAACATCTACAGCAAACTGAGTCATCTTATTCCTTTGAGGACATCTAGTACTTATATCTACATATATCATAATTTGCTCACCTTATTAGTTACTTCAACAAAAGCACTCGCGCACTTACCACCGAAACCAAACGCATTGTTGATAAAGAATTTCTTCTCAGTCTCCATATGATCTACAATACATCTATTATCAATAGAAGATTCTAGATTGCGATTAGCAGGTACTACTCCTGATTTAATATGTATTATAGCATGTAACATCTCTAAAAGGCCACTAGTACCTATAGTATGACCTAACATACTCTTAAACGATACAATAGGAAGCCATGGAACAAGATTAGCTATCTGTTCAATCTCATGAGGATCACCTTTAGGAGTTGATGTGCCATGAGCTTTAACAAATGCTATCTGATCAGCATAACGTTTATATGGAAGAGCCTTCATAGCTCTATAGCCTCCATCACCCGGGTCAGTCAATGAGCCAGTTAGGCCATCATTAGTAAGCTGTACATCATGCACTACAGCCTCAGGTGTTAGTCCGTACTTAATGATTGTACTCTTATTGCATATAACGACTGCAGCACCGCCTTCACCCATAACAAATCCATCTCTGTCTTTATCGAACGGAGTAGATTTAGTACCAATAGCATTTAAGGTTCTGAAGTAATCCATAGAGAGTTTAGATGTACCAGCATCAGCTGATCCAACAATGACAAACTCATGCTCATCTAGCAATCGCATACCATACTCAAGATTATATAGACCAGTAGCGCATGCAGCTGCCATAGAGGTTGATACTGCATTAAACCCATACAATTTATTAATATAACCAACTAGGAAGTCACGCCCATTAGATAGAACTCTTCTAGGAGGCAATCTATCACCGTTATGCAATCCTTCGAAGTTACTCAGACCATCAGTTTGAGTAGAGAAGATAACAGCAGTACTTTCTGGGAGTTCGAAGGGCAGTTTACTAATAAGATTATCTACAACAACAGCACCAATCTTATTAATCTTCTCCCATGACTTCCATATGCCATGAGGAATCTTATCAGGACGTTCTAGTCTATCATTATCGATCTCAACCATGCCATTGGAGTGATCATCTATATTACTCTCACCCGATCTAAATCGAATGGCAGATACTCCAGGTGAATTGCCTAGAACATCTATGCTTGACATAGCTACAATATAAGCTTTAGTCTTCATACTGGCTCATAGTACCGTCAACAAAAGGCCATATCATAATTGATAGCCCAAGGGATGCTAGAAGTAATGTAACGAATAAGTTAGGAGGACTACCAGCTATACAATCACTAGCTTGTAGACATTGAACATAGAAATCTTCACGGCCGACAGAACCAGCCGTAAGAATAAAACCCATAAAAAACCTAATCATATTTTCACCTTTATTTAATTTATACTATATAATAAGGTCAAACGTGTTTTAAGGCAACTATTATTTTTCTGATTTAACAATTATTTTCATTGTTTTCATTAGAGGATCGTACATAGACAGTAGGTCTGCTACGTTTATATTAGTGTACACTGTACCTAACTCATCTACTACATGTAATTCAACGATATCTTCTTTGAATCTCTTAAGACTCACGTTCATTACCACCATATCAGTAGAGAGATTTTCTATCATCTCATCAACTACTCTTTTAGTCTTCTTATGCGGTGTATTGTTCTCTGTATTTGATGAACTCATGAATCCAGTCATCCCTTTTCTCTACAAATATCTGAGGCTCATAGCTCTCATCATGTGCTATAACAACAACCAGAGTATCAATAGGTATACCAGTGTTCTCTTCAAACATAACAGCATAAGCAGCTGCTTGCATGAAGTATCCGTCAACCCATTCTTTCTTCTTCTCTCTTGCTGATGTTTTCCAATCAATTACAGCTAGCCGCCCATTGTATTCTGCAATACAATCGACGGTACCAGCCACACGCAGAAAGTCAGACATCATCTGACCTTCCACTACTCTTATGTTATCAATAGATTTATTAGCAGCAACTTTAAGCTTATTAGCTAGTTCACGATCTTCAGGCATGATACGATCATCATCATGAGTATCCTCGCCGAGTATGTAATCCTCAATCAATAGATGAGCCTTAGTTCCTCGGCGAGCTGCCTTAGTCGTGATAGCTTGTGCTTTTGCTTCTCCTACTCGCTTGCGCCAGGCTTTAATACCTTCAGCAGACTTCTTCGACAATACCGTTGTCACTGATGGATATACTGGTGAGTCTTCCACCCCTTCCTTCAGGTAATGACGTACGCCGTTGACTGTCGTCCTTTTGAGTTTTGGAAATGTAATTAGATCTTTTTTGAATGTTTTCATCTTTAACTTCTTCACGTGCTATAATATAATCTTTTACGAATCCGGAACGCACAATATCGTTGATTCCAAATTCGACCATTGACAGAGAATCCATGCTTTTAAAAATCTTTAGTGATTGTTTAAAGCCAGAGTCTTCTTTTATTAGATCTGTCTGTCTAATATCACCACAAATGATTAACTTACTATTATCGCCTAGACGAGTAATAACTGAGTTAATCTCATGGTCGTTCATATTTTGACATTCGTCAATAAGAACAATAGCATCGTCAAGTGTGATGCCTCGAATAAAGCTGGTGGGCATAAACTCAACATGATCTTTATTCTTAAGTATTTCATACGCGTCGCCTCTATTAAAGAGGTTACCGAATATTTGTTTGTAAGGTGCTTCATATACTGCCATCTTATCTTCTTGCTTACCAGGTAGGAATCCCATATCTCTGGTAGGCACTACTGAACGTACAATAATTAGCTTTTCATAATAGCCATCAAGTACGTCTTGAATTGCGTGATAGCATGGTAGGAATGTTTTTCCTGTTCCTGCATATCCATATAAAAAGAGATGTTTGCCTTTCTCATAGTCGTTAAACACTCTCTTTTGATTAAATGTCTTTGGTTCTATTCTCCTTGGGAAAAACTTCTTAGACAATTGATGAGTCTCGGTCGTTAAGACGCCTTGCATTTCGAGTCGTCTCTGTTTTTTGCGAGTCATTTTTCTTGGCATAGATTACCTTTGTTGTTGCCAAATTAATCCTTGCTCCTCAGCGCTTTAGACGCTTTCTGTAGACCTTGTATAACCTTATGCTTATTAACAACATTATCTACTTTAACTTGAGTACTGTTCCTAGTTGAACCATACTTTTCAGCCACATGAGATCCTTTATTGGCATTGCCAATTCGGTTCATGAGGTCGTTGAATCCACCATCGGTTTTTCGGAAGCCTAGGCCGACTGAGTCTCCAGATATGGCTGGAAAACTATTAGGGCCGAACGTTCGGACAATTTGAGGGTTATCGATTAGATACTGATCGTACTCTGAGATTTTCATCATCTCATCGAACTCTTCACCAGTTTCTGTGTTTTTAAATGAATAAGTTGGCATTCTGCTCCTACTTAATAAGGCGGTTACAGCACTGAGAAAGGTTTTAGACTTGAGTCGTTTCGAAGTCCTGAGACTATATTGTGCTTTCGTAACCACATTATTATTTAGCTTAAAAGGTTTTCTCCGCACACATAATCGTAAATATCTTTCCAACTACGTGCTCTCTTGGCTAGGCCATTATACTGTGTATTATACTCTTGTTCGATTAGAATACTATCTAAGCCCATTTCGACCCCTAGATCCGCATTCTCCATCTTATCTTCAACCCAGATGAGATCAGAATCTCTCCACTCCTCCAGGGCTTCATCTTTATCTGCACCAGTATCTAAGCAGATAACTCTATCAATAGATCTACCAAAGACTTTACGTAAGTTATACTCACGTAGCTTCTGAGTCTCAGGGTCTAATGAGAGAGATGTAATAACATCGATAGTAATACCGAACTCTTCATATAGCTTTCTAACATATAACACTGCATCACCCATAGGCTTAAGAGATGCTTGTCTACTACTATTACAGAAGATTCTAGGTAGATAGAACTTACTATCCTTTTCTAGCATTGGTTTATCAAACTCATCTAGATTAAATCGCTTGTTAATATCGTATACTGACCTATTTAGTACTTCTAGATCAAAGTGAAACTTCATCCATTTCTCGAATGAGTAGTTCCAATCGAGTAAAACGCCGTCACAATCACTTAAAATTTTCTTCATAATTAATACCTATCTTTTGTTTATATTATTAATATAAATGCTTTTGAAGTTTAAGGCAACATCTAATAGTGAAGAAAGGTGAGAAAGATCCTTTGGTAGACATTTACCACCAAATCCAAACTTCCCGTCATGTCCTGGTACATTATAGTGAGATCCACCGATATCTCTATCTGTGGCTAATAGTAACTTAACTGTCTCATAGTCAATGTTATGCTGTTGACACATAAGAAACAATTCATTGGCTAATGATACTCTTGCTGCCAGCATTGAATTTCTAGCCAGCTTAAACATCATAGCACTTTTTCTATCAGTTATAACTAAACGTTTTGTACCTGTAATAATATTCTGTAGATCAGCGTCAGGCTTATTAGTTCCCCATACGCATGGCATATCATATGATACAGCATCCTTCTCCCAGTGTCTCTCACGTAAAAACTCAGGTAGTAGATCTGCTTTAGGGAACAGATCAACTTGATCAGGCCCAATTGTACTTCTAATAATAATATTATCAGAGAATAGGCTTACCATTCTATATGCTTCTTCTAGACTAGTTAAGTCAAAGCGTCCGTCTGCACCTTGAGGTGTTGGGACACATAAGAATGAATGGCTGATGGGATGTACAATCTGATGATGACCGATTGCAGGGTCATAGATTTGAATAACGTTAGGATCTACACCATTAGCAGTAAGGAATAACTTAGTCGCCTTCCCTACAAATCCGTAACCAACTATCAATACATTAATCATTAATCACCTTAAATTCAATATCTTGCCAGAATATCATTTGATCTTCTTTGCTGTTCCATACAAAGTCTTGCTTGTCTTCTGGGTTGCGCTTGCCCCATCCTTGATCTTCTAACTCTATCATTCTAGCATGAAAGCGCTTAACCTGCTCAAACCTATTCTTATCTTCAGGTGATACTACATCATCTACTATTCTCTCAAACCTAAAGAAGTCAGATCGATCATACGTATTTTTAAGCTTTAAGAAGGAATAATCTACTCCATGATAACCAATAAATGCCTGGTCATATCCACCTAAATTCCAGAATGTATCTTTAGTTACTAGGAATGAGTTGCGTATGGTATTACTACCAAAGTTACCAGGAAGGTATACTGCCCTATGATTGAGGCCTCTAGCTATCTGAAATCGAATCGCATTTAAACATTGTGATGTAATAATCCAATCAGAGTCTAACAATAGATTCCATTGATTAGATGTATCTCTCATCAAGCAGTTACGAGCACCTTCATTATTCCATCCTAGATCATCTTCTATTCTTAGTATCCGCCATCGTGACGGTACATTCATATCTGTGATAGGTTTGGATTGAGAGCCATCATCTATGACTGTATAATCAAAGCTATGATATGGATCAGCTTCATTATACCAGTCTATAATCTCTTGGAATACTTCTGGACTATTATAGTAAGTATAGTTAATCCTTATCCTGGTATTATGCACCGGATCAAATACGTCCGGCTTCTTACCATGATCAGGGTTTCCAGTATAATCCTTGAAGTAGTCTGATGTCACTTGCTAGCTTTTTTAGCTGCTGCCTTTTTTGCACGAGGCTTACGCTTCGCTTTAGGTTTAGGTTTAGCTTCTACTACTTCAGCTTCCACAACCTCTTCTACTACAACAGCAGGTTCAGGGATTAGATCAGGGAATGCTAAATGAGCAACATTCTGAGTCATACCTTCAACCGGATCAGTCTTCGCTACCATATTCAATACAATCTTAGCGTCTTCTGGATGAATAGATTCTAGAAGCTCAATGAATAGCATCTCACGTTTAGTCTGAGACGCAATATTACGACCGCCTTCAACAAACATATTAAATCGTTTAGCCATACCATAAAGACGAGTCTCTACCATCGTAGGGTCATTCTCTTGATAAGGAGGACTCCCTGCAGGTAACAAGAACTTTACATTAGGGTTATAGCATCCTTGCAAGATAGATTTGATTGCAAAGTTATCTCCCCACTTCTTAAGGAAAGTTACTTTCTCACTCTCACTCTCTAGTTTAGCCAGTTCGCCAAACACTTCATATACACCAGGTGTAGCCATTAAAAATCTCCAATACTTTCTACAAGGCCTTTAAGCCGCTTTTCAATAAAATAATTAAATAAGTTCGAACGTTTACCTATTGCTTCTTGGGCAAATTGTTCTAATATATTTAGCTTGATGTCATCAGGTGTCATTCTGAGGTCAACTAAATGCATGTTACGATTAAAGTTACGTGCATACTCATCATTAGTAAAGTCAATATTACTCAGATCAGAATAGTCATGCACGTTACTGAATTGCTTAGTTAGAGCATCAATAAACTTCTGTCGACATGGTTTCTGCCTGCTATTAATTAGACAATCATCTTTAGATAACATATTAGGTACACCATCACCTCGATCACCTTTAATAATATGCTCTAATAGATAATTAGCAGGATTGTTATGCTTGAGCCATCGCTTACGGATAGGATCAAACTGCTCAACATTCGAATATACTTGCAGCTGAATAAAGTCTTTATCGCCTGATAGAATCAGAATAGGGTCATTCTTACCTAGCTGCGTACCATGCGTATGACAAATAGTACCGATGACATCATCTGCCTCAGCGCCTTCAACATGGATATACTTGTATGGGAAGTTGTCACGTAATTCTTCGCGAATGTTATTGAGTGATTGAAATATTAGATTCCAATCCATCTCTGACTCTTCGCGGAACTTGCGACGGTGTGCTTTATAATATGGGAAGAAGCCTCGACGCCATGTATTCTTACCGTCGCAGGCAATAACAATCTCGCCATATTCTTCTACAAACTTGTTTCTATAATTCCTGATCGAATTAAGAACCATATGTCTTAGTAGGTCTTCATTAATTGATGCGTTAGTATGGTTGCCCAGTTGAGCCATCATATTCGCAATCATCACTTGGTTTAGGTCAATAATAATCATAAGTTAGTCCTCTATTTAGATTATCATTATATGATATCTAGAGGTAATAGGCAACTAAAGAGGGCCTTTTTATTTAAAGGAAAAGGCCATAACCCTATTCTTCAATATCATCCATTATCTCAAACTTAAGCTCTGGGATATCAGGCACATAGTTATCTGATATATGATGAAGTGCATGATCCTTATTATGTAGTCTATATAAGCATGACTTAATTGCTTCGTGAATTAAAATCATATCTCTTTTATTCTCTGGTGAGAAGGCCATACTGACCTCATCCTCAGGAATGTCTATACAGTCTATAAATATATCAAGCTTATTGAATACACTAATGGACATATCAAGCGCGATATCGATAAGCAACTCTCGCTGCATTTCTTTGCGCTCTTCTTGCGTGAACATTTTTTTAGGGAATGGTATAACATTGTCTGTCATACAACTATTTAGCTTTTGCAATACGTTTACGTTTTCTAGACTTTACTGTAGTAACCTGCTTCTTGACTAGTCCAAAAGCTTGCATCTCTTCGTCTTCCATTTCCTGTGTCCATACTGCACCGACATCAGGATACTTATAGCCAATGATTCGTTTAGGCTTACCAGAATCGTGATATGCCATACGAGTTACAGTCCATAGTATTCTCTTATTATGATCTTCACCGTAGAAATCATCTAGCCAATCACCGTTTCGGATATAGGTATTAATATTACCTTCATATCCTTTCCATATATGATACTGAGCACTTGCGCCTTTAACATTACGACGCATATCAGATCTTGCAGCACTAATTTGCTCTTTACAAGCCTTTAGATACTTTTTACAGTTGTCATAACTTAGATAATGATCAGAGGGAAGTTTGGCTACATCAGGGTGAACGTTCTTAAGTTCAGTAGGCTTCTTCTTGCGAGCTTCCCTAGCCTTAGCTAGTCTCTCGACTGCTGCCTTCCTCTGCGCTTCCGTCATTTTGCGCTTGGCTTTGGGCATTTTTCATAGCTCCTAAAAAATGGTTCCACTGAATTGCTCTTACATTCCAGTCATAGAATGAATCAGCATATTGCTTTTGCATAGTCAGTCTATTCTTAATTAGCTCACGTCTCTCTTCGTTCTTGAATATCTCAATACACTCAGTTAGATTAGATCCAAATGCATTAGCATGTTGCTGAGCGTCTTCATGAAAGTTATACATATAAGTCCATTGACCAGTAGTCTCTGGTAGAGCACCTAAGTTAGGATGTACACATAGACATCCAGCACTCATTGCTTCCATCATAGCGATGCATGACGTTTCTAGCCATATGGATGGGTATGCGAAGATATGAGCAGACTTCAAATGCTCTCGAACAACATCGTTAGGTTGAAATCCGTGATAGGTAATCTTAGGGTTATTACGACAACGTTCAAATAACGGCTCATAAGGCTTATCTCTATCACCCCATCCATAAGCATTGAATGAAGAGAATACATCCAGATGAATGTTATCGTATACAGTACATAAGGATTCAAACACTGGTACTAGAAGCTCAAGACCTCTATGAGGTGTTGTATGATAGATAATTCGAATCTCTTCACTAGGATCAGGTTTAACATGTTCCTCTAGTGGTACAATAGCATTCTTTAGTACAACACCTTTTGATGGTGGAATTGAGAACATGTTCTGATATAGCTCTTTTTGCCAGTCAGAAACATATACAAGCTTATCAAACTTCTTCCAGCCTTCATCATGCAAATGCTGTGACTCAGGGTCCCATGGCAGATCATGCAGCCATAGAACTTTAAGCTTATCATCTTTTAGCTCTCGTACTCTTGAAGGGATAATCTGAAAGTCATCTAGTAAGGTTGGGTCTAGCCTTTCATGCAGACCAAACTTCATTAGCTCAGTACCGCCCATAGCATTTGAGTCGACTTCGTTCTTCTCAATACCGTCTTCTACAAATTTAAATTCCATAATTTAACCTAATAATATATTCTTATTCGCTTGCTCAATAAATTCAATAAGCTCATCAGCACCACCAATATGCTTACCATCAATAAAACATTGTGGTACTGATCTAGCCTGTGGAACTTCAGTTAGTAGTTTTTCTCTATACTGTTCATCTTGAGACATATTATATTCCACAATTGTATGGTGTGTCTCTTGAACGAAAGATTGTGCAGCATACTTAGCCTTCACACAATGAGGACAGTTATCCTTACTGTAAATTTCAATAATCATAATAAACCTTTATTAAATAGTAAATGTTTGTTCCGTGTCGTTAAGATAGATAATCTTGCCACTGCTGGTCCAAACGTTAGTACTTACAACAGTTTTAGTAGCTGAGAAGTCTGCAGATTCAAAGAACGATGCTACATTGTTAGAATCATTCCAGGAATATGTCATCTCAATAGAATTACTATCTAGAAGAGTTTCTGTACGAACCATTCTTCCTTCACTGCATTCTGTTTCAAGAATGGAGGTTACACCTGCAGTGGTATACGATCCGAGTATATCGGTCATAGCATCTGCAGATGTAGTCCAGTTCGTGTCAGTATTACCATCAACGGTAATAACAAGTTGAACGTTATCAGCCATTAGCTTTCCTCTTTATAAATTGTCCAGGCTCCGTAACCAATTGCTACCCATGCAGCAATAACACCGAGCGGTTTAAATAGCAAGAAAATAACTCCTGCACCAATTAATACTGCGCCGTCTTTAGATGTTCTCTCTGACCAGCGATCTTTAATCCAATTAATCATATCTTTCTCCTTGATTATATAGGTTACTTCTTCTTCAACTTGCCCTCTAGTTTTTTTAATCGGGCATCTAAGCCAGGCCAACAATCGAATTCTTCTAATTCTCTGGATGGGTGACTATCCATTTCTAACTTTTCTAAACGAGATTCTAACTCGTCAATCTTTTGAGTAATGCGAGGGTATCTCTTACGCCATGCATTAGGGTCATTCTGTAGCCAGGTCCATCCCCAGCGTTTAGCAAGTAATTCAAGAGTACTATCAAACTTACTTACTGCCCATGTAGACATCTTAGTATCTTTAAACCAGAATAAGAATCCAGCACCAACTAAGGAACCTCCTATACTAGTATATATCCAAATACGTTCAGTCGCTAACTCCTGTAACATTTCCAACATAAGGCTTTCTCCATTCAGAATAAATCCGATTATTATCCCAACGGAGGTCAACAACTTCCATATCTAGGGCTTCTGCTATCGTTATATTTATCTTAAACGTCCAGTTAAAGAGATCTATGTCCTTAAAATAATCATTAGGGTGATCATGAATACCTGGATTCTGCCTCCATATTACTTTACCGCCCTCTTTAATTAATGAGCACATCTTCTCTGTTTGCCAGAATATATCTTGCATAGATCCAAAATTAATCGAACCTAATGCTAGAGCGATATCGAATTTTTGATCTGTTTCAAAATCTTCAATAGATACCTTAACATCAGCAGAATCGTTATAAGGATCAATCCCTACCAGCCTATCTTCGAACCATTGTTTAAGTGGATTATATCCACAACCAACATCTATTATAGTTTCTTTACCGTTGCATGGCAACTTAGAAAGTATATTATATCCAGTTAGATCGAATTGGCTCCAGTCCTGCTGCCAATGCTTACTAAAGTACTCTTCTATGCTCATATTCATTTAAGTATTATAACCTCATTTTGTACATAAGTCAAGCTTATTATTCCCATATGACTTCTTTAAACTGCTCTCTAGGTAGTCCCCAGTAAGCCTGCTTCCAATCTGATTGTCCAAAGAAGTCTAAAGTATGCCATTCTTCCTTACGTTCAAGCATTTCATTAGCGCCTTTATACCAATCTATATTAGCAATAACATCTTCAACTAATAGTTTATTCTTTAGAACCTCATAGTAATCAAAGCCGTCCCATTCAAAATGTAATAATTCAAATACATTACCATCACTATCAGCATAGTCAACACTCATATCAACACCCCATTTTGGTCTCATTGCCATTAATTTATAGAATGCTGCATCTTCTTGTGCTAATCTTTTAAGCTGTTCCTTTGCATCACCGCTGAAACCTCTTCTGAAGTAAAGATCAGCGTGATTTAAATGAGGTCCACTCATCTCTCGATGCGTCTCTAAGTACCAAGGCGCCTTACATGTATATCTATATCGATGCTCTTGTGGTGAGTAACCATTACCGTCCGCAAACTTCTGCTCAGCTTTACATAGATCATATCCATTTTGATCGAATAGCTCTAGATCATCATATGTCAGAGGTTGAACTGACTCCATAACCCAATACTTCTTTGGATTAATCATATAATCTGTTTTAAGTAGTTTCATACGTGATATTTAGCTTTAGTATAGGATTAGCTAAATATAGAGATGGATATATTTGAATTAATACGAGAAGTTGGTGTACCTATCGCCGCTGCCATCGGAGCTGGTTTTTTTATCTTTCTGGTAATTAAACAGATCCTTGAAGGCGTGCTTGGGCAGATTGACACACTAACTATCTTCTGCAAAGGACTTGAGAATAGAACCCGTACTATGAGTAATGAGATTATCAAGATTGATTTATTGGTCTCTAGTGCATTGGATTTACAGCCTGATATTGATCGAGTCGCTCGATCAGAGAACTTTGTTGAGGATGGAAGCATAGATGCAAGAAGGGATTAATGGATTTGGGACAACTAATTGCAGAGTTTGGATTTCAAACAGTAGCATTAGTAGGTCTAGGATATTTTATTTATTATGTATGGAAATTTGTAACCGATAGACTAGACCCTAAGCTTGAAGAAATGCATATAGCTCTTATAAGAGTTATTGATCAAACCCGTATGCTAGACCAAGATCTAATACGACTACAACAGAAGGTAAATGTCGTGCTTGAATATAGACGAAAAGAGGCTGACGATGCAAAGAAGAAGTAAAATTGAGCAGGATGCTTGGGCAAGAATGCGTAAGTCCATCGGGATATATAATTGCTCATTTGGTGAGATTGTTAAGTCATTTACAGTTGGTTTAATTTTTGGCTTATCATTAGTATTAGCATGCAAGGCGACAGCAGGACCATCAGAACATAAGTTTAAGTCGCCCTCATTTAACGGTCAGAATACTTCTTCTCACTATCTGACTATCGAGAATCAAGAAAGCACTCGTAAGAAACAGAATGCACAAGATTTAGAAGATGCAGCTAGGGATGCTGAGCGTGAAGCAGAGAGTACAACATTAGCAAGATTTTTGCGTAACTTTGAATCGAGAGTATACTCTACTCTTTCAAGACAATTAGTTGAAAGTATGTTTGGTGAGAATCCAAGCAGTACTGGTTCCTTTGAATTGGATGGAGTGGGGATTTCATACGTCAATAATGGCGATTTTGTGGAGTTAACAATAACAGATGAGAACGGTGTTACAACGGTCGTGTCTATTCCTGTCGGCGATTTTGGTATCTAGCTGTGCAAGCTATAGTAAAATAGATATTCCAAAAGATATTGAGCCTGCCAAAGTACAGCAGGAACTCTTATCGGAAGATTTATATAATTTACCTGCACCAGTAAGATCACCAACAGTCGCCATTTATAGGTTTGGAGACTTGACAGGACAGAAAAAACAGAATGCAGCAGGGGGAACGTCATTTAGTTCAGCCGTTACTCAAGCTCCTGATGTGTATTTAACAAGAGCACTGTTAAGAGCCGCTCGTGGTAGGTTCTTTACAGTGATTGATAGAACTATTCTTGACGATCTAACTAAAGAGCGACAGCTTATTAGACAGACTCGTCAGAGTTATGATGGGGAAGATGCTACTAAACTCCCAGCGCTTAAATTTGCGGGACTATTAGTTACAGGTGGAATAGTTGGTTATGATCACTCTTCTGACTCGGGTGGTTCTGGTGCCAGATATCTTGGTATTGGAGCAATGAGACAGTTTAGTCGTGACACAGTTACTATTAACATTAGGTTAATTAGTGTTGCGACTGGTGAGGTTGTTTTAGAGGTTATCTCTTCTAAGACTATATTATCGACGAATATGTCAGGTGATGTATTCCGGTTTATAGAACAGGGAACCTCTCTCGTCGAAATCGAGAGTGGCTTGGCCCGTAACGAAAGCGTTTCGATTGCAACTCAACGTGCTATCGAGACAGGAGTCCTTGAGCTTATTAACAGAGGCGCGGCCTCAGGGTTTTGGACCTTCAAAGGGGAAGACTAATGAAGTTAAGACATTTAAAATATTCGATGTGCTTACTTTTCGCTATGACTTCTTATAATGCAGCTGCACAGGATAATACCATCTATATAGATCAAGTAGGTAGTGGTTCTGATATCAACTTAACTCAAGATGGTAGTGGTAATATCATAGCTGGTAGTCTAGATGGTACTACAGCTATGAAAATTGATGGTGATAATTCCGCTGTAAGCATATCTACAGTTGGAAGTACTAACAAAGTAATAGGTAACATTATAGGTACTACTACTACTGTTATTGATATTGACGGTGATACGAATAGCCTGGCTATTGACGTTGATCCTACAGATACATATGGCGGTGACAGTAGTGATATAAAGATTGATTTAGACGGTAATAGTGCTAGTATTGATCTTGATATTGCTACTGACGATCAGGCAACTGGTCTAGTACTTGATTGGACATTACTTGGTGACTACTTTAATCTTGATTACAATATTGACAGCAATGATGTAGATACATATCTAGATATTGACGGCGACAATGTAAGCATTGCTTACGATGCAGATGGGTATGATGGTCATACTTCATCCATTACTGGAGTCGGTAGTAACATAGATATTACAATAGATCAGCAATCAACGCTTCAGAGCGATAATGTAACGGTGGAATTCAGTGGATCAGGCACAACAACAACTCCTGCAACTCTTTGTATTAGTCAGTCTGATTCTGGCTCCGCAACAGGCTGCTAGTAATCCAGTAGCTGACGTTGGTGAAGTTAACCGAGCTATTGGTTGGCGTCAGATTGTAAGAGATGAGAGTAAGTTAGAGCCTACATCTGGTTCTGATATAGTTTCTAAGGACGACCTTCGCACAGGCGAGGGTCGAATGGAGATTCTATTTGTTGATGAGTCTAAGCTTAGAATGACTGAGCACTCTCGTATTATATTAGATAAAGTAGTTCTTGACCCCGATCCTTCCAAGTCTTCATTGGCTATGACCTTTGCACAAGGAACAGCTAGATTTGTATCTGGTGAGATTGGAAGGATTAATCAAGAGAATATAAGCCTGAGAACACCAAGCGCCTCTATATCCATTAGAGGTACTGACTTTACAGTAACTGTTGATGAGTTAGGAAGAACTCTTGTAGTATTGTTACCTGACGTTAATGGATTATCATCTGGTGAAATTATAGTATCAACTCAGATGGGTGATGTTACTCTTAATAAGCCATTTGAATCAACTACTGCATCAGTTCTGGAGTCATTTCCTTCCACACCTGCTATATTAGATCTAACGTTAGATATGTTAGATAATATAATGATCATTTCACCTCCTAAGAGAGTAGAAACAGTAGATGAATTTTACTCTTCAGTTAATGCTAATAAGAATGTTAATCCCCTTAATATAGATTTCTTAGATGAGCAACTTTTAGAGGACGAATTAGAAGAAGATCTGTTAGAGTATACTGAACTAGATATTAACTATCTTGATGTTGATCTATTAGAAGATTTACTAGATGATTATAGTGATCTTGATATGGATAATCTAGGTACTAAAGAGTTTACTGGTACAGCTGCTATACAAGGCACAGAAGAAGGATTCGATTCTGATACCCAATTTAGTACTATTATAGACGGTAACCTTTTATCTCTAAGAAGAGAGGTTACTGGAAGCTTTAGAGCAGATCTTGAGGCCGATGCAGAGACTGAAGTAAATTTAATGCAAGGCGGTAAAGAGCTAGATCCTGTTATAATTAACGGGTCAGCAACTGTTATAAATATAAAGCAATGAAAAAACTTCTACTATTTTTAATACTATTTTCAACTCCCCTTCATGCAGAAGTATATGGACCTAAACCAGACTGGGAATATCATATCAGTGATGCTCCGGTTCAGACTTTTGATCAGCCAACAGACAATCAGATGTTGTTGTTCTGGACTCTTAATGCTTTAGATGTATATACAACAGACAGAGCAATGAGAAAGTGTTCTGACTGCAGAGAAATTAACCCTTTGCTGCCTAAGAGACCATCTCTCTCTGATCTAATAATCCATAAAGCTGTGCTTGGTACTATTATTCATTATTATGGGGATAGAATGACTATTAATATTGTAAATGGTATTCTTAGTGTTACTATTGCTCATAACTACAGTCTGGTAAATTAATGAAAATCTGGCACGTATTAATTACATTAGTTCTTCTTATAGGACTAAGAGTACTCGATCCCTTCTTAATGGAAAGTGCTCGACTTTCTTTCTTCGATTTTCTCCAACGCAGTCAAGCACCAGAACAATCAGAGCAAATTGTACTAATTGATATAGATGAAGATACACTTGCTAAGTATGGTCAATATCCTTTACCGAGAGATATATTAGCTAAGGAACTATACAAAGCAAAAGATTCTATCCTCGGTATTAATATTATAATGAGTGAGGAAGATAGAACTGGTGGAGATAAAGCCTTATCAGATACATTGTTTGGAATGACATCGATTCTTGCAATCAGTTCTAGTGACCGAACCAATACAGACTATAGACCTAGAGTACCTGGACTTGCTCAATTCGGAGAAGATCCAATCTCTAACTTTGTACGAGAGAAAGACGGATTATTATTCGCTAGACCTGAACTGCATGAATCAGCATATGGATTCGGACTTGTAGATAGTACTAGAGATCAGGATGGTATTATTAGACGTATACCTCTAGTTAATTTGTACGAAGATAAAATGTATCCATCCTTTGCTCTAGATATACTTAGAGTTACAGCAGGTGATACAACATTTCAGATTAAGACTGACCCTCTTGGTATTCTATTTGTACGTATTCCAAAGTTTGATAATATCGTTACAGACAATCAAGGTAATGTAACTGTAGCATATTGGAACAAATTTAAGAGATACTCATTTACTGATATAGATAAAATTCCAGCCGGATCTATTGCTATACTAGGAGCTACATTTAACGGAAGTACTATAGTATCTACACCATTAGGTTCAATGTACCCTCATGATGTTCAGGCTAACTTGCTTAAAACTATGATCGATGGAGTCAGCATTAAAAGAATGCCTGAGTTCATGATATACGAAATCATTACAACAGTACTTCTTTCCATACTAGTTATATTATTTCTGAGGTTAGCACCTATATTAGTTGCTGGTGGTGTATTCATAGTATTCTCAATGGGTGTTGTGTATGGAGCATCTGATCTATTCAGTTATAATTATTTCTTATTTGATCCAACGTTCCCTCTTTTAACTCTCATGCTTGTATTTGCTCATGGTTCTTTTGTACAATTCTATACTAACTTTAAGCAGAAGCAGATGATAAAAGGACAGTTCGGTACTTACTTATCTCCAGATATGGTTGATGCTCTTGCTAAAGATCCATCACTCCTTAAACTTGGCGGTGAGAGAAAAGAGATGACATTCCTGTTTATGGATATATGTGGATTTACTCCAATATCAGAACACTATAAAAACAATAATGATCCGGAAGGATTAGTTAATCTTATTAATAACTACTTAGATAAAATGACTACTATTATTCTTAACAACGGCGGTACTATTGACAAGTATATGGGCGATTGTATTATGGCCTTTTGGAATGCTCCGTTACCGTGCGATAATCATGCTGATATGGCAGTAAAATCAGCTATGGAGATAGAAGATGCTACTAAAGAGTTACAAGAAGTTTATAGAGAAATGGGTCTTCCAACAATCCGTGTCGGGACTGGAGTTAATACTGGTGACTGTATTGTTGGTAATATGGGGTCCGTTAGCCGCTTTGATTATAGTGTTATCGGCGATGCGGTTAATCTAGCTGCGCGATTAGAGGCGACTGCTGCTAGAGGTGATTATATAGATCAGCCTACAATATACTCAGGCTTTACTAAAGATAAGCTAGTTGATATTGAATCAGTTAAGATTGGTGATATCAAGGTTAAAGGTAAAGAAGAGTTAATTGAAATCTTTACTTATAAAAAGGATTAAGAGCGAGAGGGTTCCAGTGATTGACTCACCTCCCTTTAATTATCTATGCCCCTCTCGCTCTTAGTGCGAAGGCCTGCGTGAACTAGTTCATCAAGCCAATGCTCCTCAACGTACTTTACATACTTACTATTAGGTGCTACGTCAATATGACTGCTAGCATTTTTCCAGTCAACAGGAAAATCTAACTGCTGTCCTAGATATCTCATATACATATTAGGATATGCAAATAAGGATTCGTGACTAATGAAATGTATATCATACTCTTCATTATCTAAATGTCTGAAATAAGTTCTGGCCTCTTCAAATGCAACATAGCCTCTTACACGTTGCTGCTGCAATTGATTGATATTATGATCTCTTACTATAATACCAATCTGTACCTTAACTCCTAAGTCAGTAGCTAGGTTAGCCACTTCTTTAATCTTAGGATAAACCTTCTCTCCATTGTATATGAACGGGTACGACACATTCATTACCGTATACTCTTCCAATAGCTCAGCGTTAAGCTCTGAAGGGTCTACAAACGCTTTCGCGAAGGGTTCCTCATCAGAAGGTACCCAATACTTTTCAAGCAGTTCATCCCAGCCTTTAACGCTGTCATGTAGAGAGAATAATCTAGCAAACAAATGGTTACCTGAACCTTGAGCGCCTGCTAGAATGAGAAGACGTTTATTTTGTGAATTGTTGCCCGACATAAGTTCTTACTTTCAAAGGATTTACTTCATCGGTAGGACCTGTTCCAGAGTCTGGAGCCCACACAAATAATACTACATCTTCATCTTGGCACATAAAGTTATGAAGTTCGTTGCGTCGCATAAAGAATGCCTCGCCATTTTTCACATCAAAGTACTCATGACCTTCTAGCTGCACTCTACCGTTACCCGATACACATAATCCTATTCTATGTGATGGATGTGTATGTAGAGTTTGGTGCATACCTGCAGGGAAGTGTACATAGTTTACAACCGGATCACCTAACCTGCCTGGGTTAATAGCAGTGGTGTTCGTGCCGCCATCCATGTAAGCAAGATTACCCATATCTAGTTCGTTCTGTATATAGATACGATCCTCTAGAAGATGTAATCCTGGATACTCGATAACAACTGCGGTGCCTTCATCGGTAGTAATACCGAACCTTGAAGATGTCTGTACACATCCTGTCTTATGGGCCATATAGCCATCGTCATTGAAGTACATTGATTTATTCAACATAATGTAAGCCATTCCTTCTGGAGTAAAGGTCTGGTATTCATGCTCTTCGAGATAGGTAACTTTGAAGTTCCATCTATCTCTTACTGTTAATGGTTCTTTTAATTTAATCATGCTATAATTATATCCTAATGTAACACATATTGCAACTGTTTTTTCAAAAGATTATTAATCTCAGATGGTAACCAGGGTTCATTCATTCTTTCTGGGTGCCATACTACAGCTGCTACATTCCCTTTAACCCATGCTTCAACATAACCATATTCATCTGAACATAGTACTTCTGAGCCTGGAGGCTCATGGGTGATAATTTGATTGTGAAAAGAGTTTACTTCATATTCTTCTAGATCAGTATGATAGAATATCTTATGATCAACACCATGAGGCATATCGTACTTTGTCTGTACAGATCCTTCTAACACTTCCGTTAATAGGAATGCACCATAACAAATACCAACTACTGGTTTGCCAATCGACGTCATTTTTTGTGCTATAAGTAACTCGGTTTGAGTTCTATCTGGATGAGCTTCTCCACCAGTAATTACAAAAATATCAATCTGATTTACCAACGCATCATAATCTATACTATACCCGTTAGGTATGGGTAGAAGAGTATGACCCTTAAAGAACTTATAAAAGTCCCTGCTTAAAGAGTCATACTCCCTCTCCCTATAGGTTAGGACTCGTTGGGAGAGTCCTATAATCATTTTTTACCAGCCGTAAGCCTCTTGAACCAACTGACGGGAGCCAGGTGCTTCTGTTGTGTTTTTGCAACTAATCTCAAAGAGATCTTTTCTCATATTAGATACTAGAGTACGTACCTTATCTTGTATCGATTCAGTTGTAGCAATCTTAGACAATTTACGAGCACCAATCTTAGAGTGGAAACCTTCGTCTTTAGCGATCTCGCGATATCTAATTGCAATGAAATCATCTTCAATAGTATCAGCCATCTGATCCCATACTGCTTGAGCTCGTCCTTCAGCTACTAATTGATAAGCAGCAAGAGCAGCCTCGTCATCTTGAGCGCCGTATGTCTCTAGAAGCGTAGCACCTTTAGCAGTATTAAGTTCTTTTTCACGAGCTACTGCAGCATCAAAGTCAATCTCTTCTCCGAGAATATGCTCGATAACTTCGCGTACCATCTTAGTATGCTTTGCTTCATCCATTGCTTGTTTAGCAAGTAGTCTGCGCTCATCCTTAGGCATTTTATCATTATCATGTAGCTGCTGAGTAATTTCTTCAAAGTTCATATGCTCATTAACCATACGTCCAATAAAGTGGTCTACTAGATGTGACTGATCAGGCTGATCTTCGAAGTACTTCTTCACGTTCATCTTAGAAGCTTTAAACAGTGCTTCGTTTTCTTTCATAATATCTTTTACAAATTCAGTTGGTGTCATTTTCCGTCTCCAGGTTCCTTATAAAGTCATCTTTGTGTATATTTATAATACCTTTATTGGTAATAGTATTCGTTTTAAATATCTCATACCATTCTTTTGTTAATTTTACTCCAGCGAGCCATGCAAGTATTTCTTCTAATTGCTCAAAAGAATATTCATAAAACTCATCATGCTCAACTGTTCGTATATCAAGTAGCTTCTTAGCATAGTTCATAACAGTCTCATTATCACTATAGACTTGAGACCATTCTTTATAACGAGGCATTTGCACCTTAACATGATCTTCAGCTGATTTACCTTTATATGTAGGTATCTTGTGGAATGCCAATATATCAGAGTGTATGGTTGAGTCCTCTATAACTAGGACTTTTGTCTTTAATTTACATAGCTGAATAATATAATCTAAGTTCCATAGATGAAATGTCATACAGTGCTTATCAGGTACCTCATGATTACTAAATCTAGGAGTATTATTATAAGTAAGACCTGAATTATTAAAATAATTACCTAAGCTTTGATGCCAAGACTCAACATGTGCACCCACGTATCTATTATTCTCATCTGGCTCTACGATAATATCTTTATCTAGCCCCTCAATCATACATACTAGGAACTCGCCTCCTGCTCCTGGTCTATATTTAATTGCATAGTTATTCATTTATTATATGTTTTCTATGTATCTTACAACCTACAAATGAGTTATAGTAACTCTCATCTAATAAAGCATCAACAGCTAATTGCTCTTTGATTTCGTAGTAGGAACATTCACCTTTGGTTTTACACAAGCGTGTAATCTCACGTTTAAGTCCCACTCCTCTTTGGTCATCATCCCACTGTTCGATATCTCTGAGAAGATGCTCAGATGATCCGTAGTATGTTTTCCAGTCTGACTCAACTGTTGTTCTGACACGGCGTTTTCTTTTCTTGGTCTTTGGTAATACTTTAGGCTTCTTGAAGAACTTTTTTCCAATATATTTTCTTCCATTTTCTTGATTAGTAATTAAGTAAACGAACCCTTGATAATCTCCGATATCTTCTGAAGTAAATTCTTTACCCTCATATAACCAAACCATTAATCATCCCAATCATCGAAGTTCACATCTTCATGTATAACGTCATCTTCGTCTATTTCTACTTCACTTCCACATGATGGGCAATATCTAATGTCCCATGTTGTCTCAATATCTACTAGGCAAGTACAATCACATTCTAGGCAGTTTACTCTTATTGTCACAGCCATTATAAACTGAATCCTTTAAATGTATCTGAACTCACATCCTTTTTAACACCGCCTACAATATAAGACGAAATTTCTGTCTCCTGAGGAGCGACTTGTACTTCGCCTCCACCGATCCATTTTTGAGTCCATGGTAGAGGATTAGACCCTCCAGCAAAACTATGCTTGATACCAACTGCAGTACATCTCTTAGCAGCAATCCATTCAATATATGTTTTAAGTACACTAGCATTTAAACCAATCATAGAGCCATCTCTAAACAAGTAATCAGCCCAGGACTTTTCTTGAGCTACTACTTCTTTCATAATCTCTAATACCTCGTCAGCACACTCTTTTTTAATTTTAACAAAGTCTTTATCTTCTTTAGGAAGCAGTCTAAGGATATGAGTAGTAGATGCGAGATGTACATTTTCATCTCTGGCAATAAGCTTAATAATCTTAGCATTGCCTTCCATCTTTTTAAGCTCAGCAAATGCCCATGAGCATGCAAAGGATACATAGAAACGAATACCCTCTAGTGCATTAACGGCATTAATACATAACCATAAAGCCTTCTTATGCTCATAGGAACCAAAACCAGGTGAGATTCTATTACGAGCAATAAGGTTATCATAGTACTTACTAATACTCTCAGCGCAATCTGTAATCTCTTTATTAGAGGTAATCTTATCAAATACAATAGAAGGATCAGCATAGATATTTCTAATAATATGCGTGTATGAACGAGAGTGAATAGTTTCTGAGAATGCCCAGGTTTCAATCCATGTCTCAAGTTCTGGAAGAGACACAATAGGAAGAAGCGCTAAGTTAGGAGCTCGTCCTTGTACAGAATCTAATAAAATCTGACGCTTAAGATTGGAAGTAAAGATATGCTGCTCTGCTTCACTCATGTTCTTAAAGTCTTTTGAATCTCTAAGAATATCTACTTCTTCAGGTCTCCAGAAAAATCCTAATTGCTTGTCAGTAAGCTTTTCAAACTGTTGATAACGAACATCATCATAACGCGCAATATCGACCGGATCGTCGAAGAACATGTTACGCGATTTAGATGGTTTCTTGCTTACTGTAAATACTGACATTAATCGACCTCATATGGATTTGTTATTGCTTCTGGTTTATATGTTAACTGCATGCGCTTGACGTATCGGCCATTACGGCTTCCATCAAGTACATACCAATTGTTCCCGATGCGCGGGGTATTTGAAAAACTAGCTCCGTTTGGGAAGTAAGCCCGCCAACCGAACCTGGGGACCAATTCTAACATATTATATATGTACCTCGTCCCAGAGTCAACACTTAAATCAAAGCTTTTTAGCAACTTTTTTTCTTTATAATTATAGAAGCGAGATGACATTATTCTCGACCCTAATTTTATTTCCTCTTCATTGAGAAGAGCGTGATACTCTTTAGTTGCTTCAGGAAAATCCTCAATATTATATTCATAATCTTCTTCAGTTAACTTATCACACTCAAACGAGAAGAACTCACCTTTATTAGGAAAGCATTTATTCTCAAGGCCTTGTTTCTTTAAGTTACTAAAGATGCTAGTAATCTTTTCTTCATATAAAACAGTACCGAATATCTCATGAATATAGATATCAGCTTCTGGGAAGGTTACATTAGTTAGATCACATGTAATATATTCGGCTTTATCAGTGTTCAATAATCTCTTTGCTATCTCTAAAGCTTTATCATTCTGATCCATACATATAACTTTAGATGCGCCATAATGAAGTGCAATATGGCTTAGTATACCACATCCAGCACCGAGGTCGCAGACTACTTTATCTTTAACGTAATCTTTACAGAAGCTTTCATATGCTTCTAGCTTTTCTGGGTCAAATGCACATCTAAGTTCAGTATATTCTATTGGTATCATATGACTATATTGTACAGGCGTCACATTCTTCACCATCCACCATTTCACTCTCTTCTAGAGGAGTATCTTCACCTTGCTCATCTGAAGCACCATCATATGTATTGAAATAGTAGAGTTGCTTACCGCCATACTTATAGAACATAAGCAAGTGCTGCAGCATAATAGACATAGGGATCTTCTCGTCTTCATAAAATACTGGATTATATGAAGTATTGACTGAGATACCTTGATCAATATACTTCTGAAGTACTGCAACAATTTTAAGATAACCTTCAGGTGATTGCTGATCCCATAGCAGTTCATATTTATTCTTTAAGTGATGGAACTGAGGTACAACCTGCTTTAGTACACCGTCTTTAGATTGCTTAACTGATACTAATGCTCTAGGAGGCTCAATACCATTAGTAGCATTACTAATCTGCGATGAAGTCTCAGAAGGCATTAATGCCATTAGAGTAGAGTTACGAATACCGCTTGCTCTGGCTCTATATCTTAGACTGTCCCAATTCATCTTAGGGTTATTAGGTACTAGTTCATCTACTTCTTTCTTGTATGTATCAATAGGCATACGTCCATGGAAGTAATGAGTCTCAGGTGCTTTAGGGCATGGACCTTTAGTCTCAGCTAGCTCAATAGAAGTATTAATTAAGTGATAAGACCATGCTTCAGCATACTCGTCAATCAATTCTAGATTAGGTTCAGAATAAGTCATATTATTTTTTGCCATCCAATATGCAAAGTTAATAATACCAATACCTAATGGTCGTCTATTCTTAGTAGAAAGCTCAGCTGCAATTACAGGGTACTCTTGATAATCTAGAAGCTCATCTAAGGCTCTTACTAGCAAGTTAGCTGGTTTAGCAAAGTCTTCTGGCTTCTTAATATTACCCCAGTTAATAGCTGCTAGAGTACAAAGACTAATCTCACCTTCTTCATCGTCAATATTAGATAACGGTTTAGTAGGTAAGTTAATTTCACAGCATAGATTAGATTGTCTAATAGGAGCTACTTCTTTAATAAATGCACCATGATCATTAGCATGGTCTACATTCATCAGATATATACGTCCAGTATCTTTTCTCTCTTGCATGAACGCTGAGAATAGATCGATTGCTGATATTTTCTTCTTTCTGATTGATGTCTTTCGTTCTGCTGCTTCATAGAGCTCGCGGAACTTATCGGAGTCACTAAAGAACGGGTCCCATAACTCTGGTACATCTGAGGGTGAGAAGAGTGTAATATCATCATTGCTTAGTAACCTCTCATAAAATACTTTATTAAATTGTACACCATAATCTAGGTGTCTGATTCGATTATCTGAAGTGCCTTTATTATTTTTAAGTACAAGAAGATCCTCAACTTCATAATGCCAAATAGGATAATACAAAGTAGCAGCGCCACCACGGACACCGCCTTGACTACAAGATCTGACAGCAGACTGGAAATGCTTATAGAACGGGATAGCACCAGTATGAGTAGCATGACCACCGTTGATAGAGCTTCCAAGCGCTCTGATTCTTCCTGCACCAATACCAATACCTGCTCTTTTTGAAACATATTTAACAATTGAACTCGCTGTAGCTGAAATAGAATCTAATGAATCGTCAGTCTCAATAAGCACACAAGAACTAAACTGACGTACCGAAGTTCTTACTCCGGCCATAACAGGTGTAGGTAAAGATACATCAAATAGAGACAATGCATCATAGAAGTCTTTCACATAAGTCATTCTATCTTCACCGTACTTATGGAATAGAGTCGCACTAATTAGCATCATAGCAATCTGAGGCGTCTCATAAAATTTACCTGTTGCTCTATTCTTAACTAGATACTTACCGCGCATCTGCTCCATTGCAGCATAAGTTAGATTATCATCACGTGAGTGATTAATCCAGCTATTCATCTGCGCATACTCTAGACTATCATACCAATCAAGTAACTTCTCATCATAGAAGCCAGCAGCAACTACATCCTTAACATGCTCAATAAGCTCTTTAGGTTCGTAATCACCGAACACCTCTTTACGAAGATCATAAGAGATCAACCTACCAGCAACAATCTGATAGTTAGGTGTTTCTTCAGAGATAAGATCAGCAGCAGCTTTAATCAGAGTTTCTTGAATCTCTTTAGATGTGATCTTATCGTAGAAATTAATATGCGATTTAAGCTCGATCTCTGACTCAGAGACCCCTGCAATACCTTCACAAGCAAACTGTACTACTTTATGAAATTTTTCTAGATCGAGACTTTCTTTCGAGCCGTCCCGCTTACCTACTGTTATTGTATAATCCATAATCTATCTTCTCTTAGAAAGTTTCTTCTCCAGCCGTGCTCTTTTAGCTAGGGTATGCTTCATTGGTCCTGCGTTTAATTTAAGTACATTCTGTCTTGCTTGCTCTACTGCTCTTGCAATAATTTCGTCACGTTGTTCAACCGTCTGTTTCATGTGGGGATCCTAATAAAATTCTATTCTCAATATGCTCTAATTGTACCGCTTCTTTTGATTGGCCGTGGTACCTAACAGCCATATGGTCTCTAATCATCATCTCATTCATGCTTTGATATCTGTCTTCTGACTTATCGTATACAATGAACTCGCCAAGTATTCTTCCGAACTTACCAGTCTTATCTAATCTCGTTTTAAGAACTGCCTTTTTGCCTTTGACCAGGTAATTTTCGACATACTTCGTCGCAAGCTTACCATATATCTTTTCTGTCTTATCCCTCGTGCGTGACTCAGGGGTGTCAATACCATATAAGCGAATACGCTGATTAGAAAGTATAATATCGAAACCAAGATCAATGTCAACGTCCACAGTATCGCCGTCGACCACGCGCCTAACGCGACAATTATATTCATAAGCCATTTATACATCTTCCAAAAATTCGTTTATCATAGGGAACACTGGACTTAGAGCATTAGCACATTCTCTTGCTACATCCATATGCTCTTTCTGGGTTCCATTTCCAGACCGTAAAGATATATAGTGGACCCAAGAACGCAGTGTTCCGTTCATATAGACACGTGAGCTCATAATACCTTCTGGCAATACTGCACGTGCTTGTTCTTTAGCAATACCATTTTTAATAGCCCAAACATACTCTTTTTTAGATAGATGAGCAATGCGTCTTTGAGCTCTATCCCAGTCTCGTTGCAAATCAATATCATCTACTTCTACTGAGTTCTGTCTGTTCTTAGGATCCTGCAATCTTGCTTCGCGATATACAAAGTCCAAGTCCTTAGTCGGATCAGCATATCGTTGACTAAACTCTTGAAACGAGAATGATCTATGACGTAGAATCTGACGTGCAATATCTCTAGTAGTTTCAATCTCCAAAGTAGCACTTACCATCTCTAGAGGTGACCAATGGCCTTCCTTAATAAGATAGCGAACTAGCTTCTCAGCGGTATCCTTATTGTTCTGGTTATTTGGGTTAGACACTCTTGCTGCATATGCAATCTGATCAAGTAGTGAGTCACCATTTTCATTCTGTGAGTAGCTTATTAGCTTAGCTGTCATTATATCCTCTTAAAAGTTGATAGAGCCATCTTAGCAGAGAGCCCATTATATGTATTACTGTCTATGATTAATTTAATATCGGCCAGAGACTTCCCTGACAATACCATTTCGTTAACGTCCTTCTGTTCGATATTTCCTGGCCATAGACATATATTATAGCCGCTATCGATCGCATTTTCAATCTTTTTTATTATCTGAGGGTTACGTCTTTCATTGTCAAAAACCAGAGTAACCTTAGATCTGTCGACATCTACGCGTTGCAACCCCTGTACCATATCAGATCCACATACCGCTATAGAGTTAGGTATGAACATACTATCAAAAGGTCCTTCGAAGCAATATAGATGCTTTCCTAGATTAGCCTTATCTAGTCCATATACTCTAGGCGCTCTCTCATTCAGTATGATAGTAATATATCTCTGACCGTCACCTCTAACTAATCTACCCTGAAAGCCTACTAAGTTATTATCTTTACTAATGAGAGGAATAATAATACGCTTCTCTTTATTCTTAGGATTAAGCTTATCAGGTAACATAGTATTTACCCATTCAGCAAAGTTAGGAGTATAGTATAGATTAGTATGATAAGGATTAGGTATCTTTCTAGATTGAATATATACCTTAGCAGAATGATCCCACTGCAGTTGACTTATCTTCTTAATCTTCTTGAGAGGCCATAATCCTCGTACAGGTTCTTGCTTATCGATAGCTTCATCAGCTTCTACAGGATCAGTGAAATCCATAAGCGTACCCTTGGAGACCCCTTCAGACAAGCGTTCTAATGCATACTCTTTATACAGTATAGGGGAATGCTTTTTCATGAAATTTGAAAGGGAGACACTGTAGCCACAGTTATGACACTTATAGAACCACTTGTTACTTTTTGAGTATAAGTAACCGCGCGCTTTATATTTGTTCTTCTGGGAATCGCCGCATTCTGGGCATCTTAGATTATAAAGGGCATCACCCTTCTTTTTAAACAGGTCAAATTGATTAGACATCAATCCAACGTACTTCTGATCAAGCCAACTCATAGTATATAGTCCTCATTCTACATGATGATTATAGGCTATATTTTGGTATAAGTCAACTAAAGAGTGCAGATATATTGAAATTTTCTATGACTAAAACTGCGAACGTTGCAACACCAAGAACAAACCAACGCCATTTCTCAAGCGCGTTTACTCTTTCCTCAATTGTATCCAATCTTGCAAGTAGAAGTTTCTCTGCTCCTTGCATTCTATTGAGTATTTCTGTATTACTTACGTTATGATTTTTTTTGAGCTCATCAATATCGTTATGATTGTGTTTAAGCTCTTCTAGAATTCTTAACATACGCTCATCTTGAACGTCATTACGAGCCTTGCACTCGGCGTTAAGTTCTACTAATTCCTGAAGTACTGTCTCAGATCTTAAGAGTAAATTTTCATTAAAACGCACTTCACCTGACAACTCAGTCAGCCTGGTCTGCATTTCCTGCATTTTTTCGTTTTGAGTCGCCATACGAGTTTACTTCTTCCTGTAATTTCTTTATCTTACCATAAGCATTGTATAGCTGTTCTGTTAACGTCGCAATTTCTAATTTAAGTACATCAATGTCAGTCATTTTTAAAAGTCATCTAAACTGTTTTCAACAAGATACATGTATTTATGCACATTGTGATCTGTAAGCATATCAGCAAAGTTACCTTTTTTCATTGCATTCCAAAAACCTGATAACCAGCACTGAACTAGTTTAGATTTAGAAGGATTAACAAAGCAGTTGTCCTTATGATCATAGTAAATACTGACACCAGTATGTCTATAGAAAGGAGCAGGAGGAACACTAGGTACAATATCGTTATTGTTTACTAGTCTGATATGTTCGTACTGTTGATTAAAAGCTTTACGGAAATCATTACCGCCTACTCTTGGCGCACCAAATGTAATAACTTTATTTACTTTTTCGGGATTTTGTCTAGAAGCAAAGATGGTGCTCATTGCTCCGCCTAGTGAATGGCCTGTAATAATATACTTCTTAATAGTATTCTTTTTAGCCCAAGCTCTAACATCATCTTCAATCTTAAGTACTTCAGTCTGAAAACCTAAGTGAACTGATCCACCTAATTTACTATCTCGTTTCCAGAACTTCAGATCAGCAACGATATCATTACGCTTATCTGGCTGAGTTCCTCTAAATGCTACGTATGCTACATTATCTTTAACACAACATACCGCTTGAGCGCCATCTACATCGCAGAATTTAACTGCCATGTATCCGTCTCTACGTAGCAGCCTGGCTACACTATCTTCATATACAATCTTAGATAAGTATGCTGCAATACTAATCTCATTGAAGAGATTTAAATCAATTATTTCCTGCGGTGTCCGCTTCTTCTTTGCCAACGCTATCATCCTTAGTCGTTACTTTTCTATAATAGATAATTACTTCACCTAGTTCTCTTACGTATCTTCTTATCTCTTGTACATTATAAGCCATAAGCTCATAATCGGCAACTGTCATGGCAACAAATGCTGTATTTTCACCTGACTGTTTACGTACTTTAGCTAGGAATTCCTCGAGGTTCGCTTCACTTACTACATACCAATATGGTTCTTTCAAGTCTAGTGCTCTAGGTAATGTAGGTTGTACAATCTCAATCTCAACAGGCTTGGTAATAACCTCAACCCTTTTTGGACCAAAAACTGAACAACCACTAATTGCTAGCGAGGCTGCTAATAATACGGCTGTCTTCTTCAATACCATCAAACACTTCCTTTGTTGCTGCATTAATTCTTGGTTCAATTAAACCAGGCTTAGCAGCAGCGAGCTTGGTTAGATTATGGCGTTTAAAGATATCAAGATAACGATTCATATCTCCCATAATTTCATTATTTTTCTTTTGCATGTCAGTAAGGGCTGCAGTTTGCAACTGAAAGTTTTGCTGTAATGAATTAATAGTCTGTACTTGCTCTTGAAAAGCAACATCCAATGCGACCTTTTCAGCCATTAATGATTGGTTTTTATTATAGAGAAACATCATACCGATTCCCATAACTAAAACTACACCAGCTAATACTTTACTTAATACTCCACCCAACATTATACAAATTCCTCAAATGCTTTATTCACTTCAGGTGATTCAAGCTTATTACGTTCTTTATAGCCTTTACGTTTCTTCTTCTTATACCAATGTACTTTATCGTCACCTGTACCAGCAACATCTGAGCCAGTAGTATTAGCAATATCTTCCATTAACTTAAGTATATCATTATCAATATCTAATGATTCAAGTTCAGTAGCAGAGTAGTTACTAACGTCTTCTTTAATGAGATAAAGAGCAGCAGCGTATGAGGCTATACGACTACGTCCTCCTGGAACTTTTTCCATGAGTCTTTTAATTTTTAATACAAGGAGATCAAATTTAGGAAGGCCTCTTTTTAACTCAAGAGTATTTCGATCTCTGGCTTTGATCTTAATATCGCCTCTTTCGTCAATTATACCTAAACGGTATGCTTCCCATTGATCGAAAGGCGTTACGAGCCGTTTAAGAAACTTATATGTGGCATATAAGCTAACTACATCATTTGCCATCAACAGTCTCCTTTATAAGCTCAAACAGCCTGATATCAGGCTTGATGTGTGCAGTATGAATATCTTTTGGCGGTAATCCAATCTGATGAACTACCTCAGGTACTCTATTTAGATATTCTAAGAACGGTATAAGCTCTGAGTAATATCCTTCCAGCTTGAGAAAGAGAAGTCTTGTTGCGGCCTCTTGTCCAAATAAATTGTAGAGCAAAATAATATGATTCATTACTAGCCTAATTTTAAGCTGTCTTGAATCTCTATACTTATTAAGCAGTCTTTTTATGTATTTGAATCGTTTGAGATCGTCATAAAACTCTACAACATCCATACAACTAGGATTGTCATAGTGTTTTGCTGCGTATAATAAAGCATTTGAGCTATCTAATTTATCGATCATAATATATCCTTCTAATCACATATATTTATGCAACTAGAAAGACCCTAGCACAACCCTCTTAATTTCAGTATTACTAGTAACTACGTACAAATATCCTTCATCATAGAAAGCATCTCCTTGCACCATAGTTACATTATTTGAAATAAAGGTACCATTTGCAGGTGTAAGAGCTGTTCTAAAATTAAGTCTGCGAACTGACGGTATATCATTAACACCAATGGAAATAGTACCACCGACAATATTAGCAGTGATATTATTCCCATTAGATATTGTATATAACGTATTAGCAAGACTATTAGCAGTAATCTTTTTCGTCTCAATTAAAGATGAATCACTCACATCAGTGACAATCATAAAGACATCACCAGGCTACTTCAGAAACTGCATTTAACTCAGTTAGTTTTTTAGCCATATTATATTACTCTTTAATTTACGCGTCAGCGAAAGACGAATCGTCAGCTGTACCAGTTGAATTAGCTGCACCACCAACAAAGTCAGTAGCATCGCCTTCAATTCCGCCAGCAACCAATACTTCATACTGCTTACGACCAGAACGTCCGCCAGTACCAGTAGTTACTCGAACCCAACCCGAATGAGTTGCTTCTTGCTTAACACCTACTTCGGTAGCATCTACACCAAATACAGTGTTACCGAATTGTTCTTTACCGGTTTCACCAGTATCAGCTCTCACAACAAACTTAGGTGCGTCTGAGAGTTGGTCTCTTTTTCCATATAAAGCCATTTTAATCTCCTTAATGTATCTTTATTTATCGTTTCTTAGTAAGCATAGTACCTACTTTAGTCAATCCTTGTGGATTACGACCAATAGCAGCTCTCAACTTACGTTTAGCCATAGGGTTTAATTTATCATGTGCCTGCAAAATAGCATTCACATGATGTGGTTTAACTTTAGCTTTTTGGCCTCCGCTGAACGTAATATGCTTATCACCGCCCATACGATGCATATCTTGTGCTGATCTTAATTGCATAATAATATGCTGATCAGATTGAGCCATTTCACCCTTCTTAGGGCGACCTCTCTGGCCTGCTACTTCCATGAATGATAAGATTGATTCTTTTTCTTCATTAGCCTTCTTAAGTGCTTTAGCTACAGCAGGATGATTTGAAAGACCTTTTTTAATCTTCTCCATCTTCTTAGATGCGCCTGTATGATCGCCACCTTTATGACGAGGATCATTAGCAATACCTTTAGCCATTCGAATCTGCTTACCTGTGATATACTCGTCAACTTGTACTTCTTCTTTATGAGGAGTAACAGTGTGCTTAATGTTTGAGCGATGTCTTTGAGCAATACCCATATTCTTAAATGCTTTAGATGCAGCATGCTTAGGAGTTTTAGCTTTTACTCGAGTACCACCTTCACCTGCAACATTTACATTATATGTGGTAGATTCATTCTTAGCCATATGCTCTCTCCTCTTCTTAGCAGCTTTTGCTTTATCTGTTACTGAAAGAGCATAACCTTTTTTAGCTGCGCCCGGGTCATTTTTCTGGTTCATTGCTTTACGTACAGCAGCTTTTTTGGCGCTATAATCCATTGCAGCCTTAGATGTTGGAACTCTAAACTGATAGGATCGCTTAGGTCCATCTTTCTCTAAGTCTTCCATACGAGATAGAGAACGTTTCGGCTCACTAGTTTTCTTTTTATAAGTATCTAAGCCAGACCCTTTTACTTTATTTTTGCCAAGACGTTCACGTTCTTTACGTTGAGCATCCATTCTGCTAAATGCACCTTCTTTAACATCCTCATTAATATGGTCACTATTAGACTTCTTATAAGAATGTGCCATATCATCTGCATGGTTTGGGCCTCGTTTGGCATAACCTTTTAGATATGCATCAGCATGACCTTTTGCATGATCTTTTGTCTTATAGCTAGTACTACCAAGATACATAGCAGTACCTTTTTCTTTATGAGTAACCTTTGGTCTATAACCTTTAGCTGACTTCTCATGACCAGTATTATAATCACTAGCTTGGATAGCCTCGTTAACTTTATTGGCGTTCTTCATCATATCAGAAAGCTTCTTAAGTTTAGATTTATCGGAAGAACTAATGTTATCATTCTTCTGCCTATCTCTAATCTTCTCTTGTGACTTACCGTACTCTACAGTACTCTCTGAAGCGTCTTTAAAGTCTTGCTTACTTGGTGCACCCTTTGATCCTGGCTTACGCATACTTTCTCCTGATCCGGATTTAATTCGCTTACGCTTAGCATGGATATTATCCCACAATCCTGGTTTTTTACCTTCTTGCATTATAGCCTCACTTCTTCTTTTTATGACCGTGATGCATCTCTTTAACGATATCCAGATCTTCTACTGGACAATCCTCAAGAATGTATGGGCCTTCTTCGCCACTAAACATTACGTCATAATGAGTTACATAACCTGTACCATCTTCATTCTCTTCAAGAGTATGCATACCAGGTACACAACGACCTTCGCCATGCTCTTTATGAACAACGTGTGTAGCACAGTCATGCTTTACAGCTTTTTGAGCATTGGCAGTATCCATATCCTCAGATTCGTGAGTAGGCTTATGTGTCTTATTCCAAGTATATGATCCGTGTCCTCGATAAGCACCTTTAGAATAACCGCGCTTCTTCATTTCGTTTCCGAGGTGATGATCATAATCTGATCCAGATGTCTTTCCACCAGCACTTTTAACAGCGGCATGGTGTGCATAATACGAATCACTCTCTTTAATGCTAGCTGGGTTATGCTCTTTACCGCATGATTCACAGACTTTCTTACCGCAATCACAGCCGCAATCACAGTAGTCTTCTTCTTCACCGACATACTTTACTTTGTCTCTTCCACCAGGCGCATTAAGTTTTGAAGGTCTTAAATCGACATAATTCTTATAATCGCCTTGCTTTGGTCTTTTAATTTTCTTAGGTTGTTGCCCTGGACGGTCAGCAGATGAATATCCTTCTTCTACTTCCACTTCCTCTTTCTTTGCTTTATCTTTGCGCATAAGAGCTGCACGAGCAATAGGATTTTTGATACTAGCCATGCCGGCTTTATCTTTACCGAAGCCTTTTAACTTAATAGGCTTTTGATCTTCCTTCATAGATTTAGAAATAGCTTTACGCTTCTTATGGAGATACTCATCAGACTCATCTGAATCACCGTCATTATCGATATCTTTATCATCACGATCGGTATGTTTACCCTTAAGTTCATCCTTATCTACAGGATCCATTTTCTTTTTTTCTTCAATTTTTTCACCGCGCATGATTCTAGCTGCGATGTCGATAACATCTTTACTAATTTTGCTGTCTGAGAATTGCATTTTTTACTCCAAATGTTGAATATATTCAGTATTATTTAGCTATTATTTGATCTCTGTCTTCTGACTCTTCTTATCTTACCTTTGTATAATATAGGAATGTACCACAAAGGCTTCTTTGTCATTCTAGGCATAGTGTATTCCCACTCAATACCCTTACTATCTATCCAAGTACAATGGTAACCAAACCATGTTTTACTCTTATACCACTTGACTTTACCACCTTCTGTTAATATTTTCCAGAAAGTCCAAAAATAGCAGTTACTCATTTTCTATCAGTAAGCCTTTCGTTCTCAGAATACTTACTACCTCTTTCATTGTTTGGGATGTACTTATTTGATAAACAACCTGAGGAGTATCGCCGTTATGCTTTGCTCCATGCCAATCAGATGTATTTAATATACATGGCTTGTTATAAACAAATTCTTGTACAATCTCTTTACCTTCTTTATCAGCATACCCTATAAAAGTTTTTGATGCAGTATATAAAGGAAAGTTCAGAAGACAATTTCTCTTACTATGATCTCTATGAGGTATAACACCTGCTCCGAGTCTAGATCCAATAAAGATATGTTGACCAAATTCAATACCATATCTATCACATAAAAGTTTAGCTATAAAGTTATCAATCCTATCAATAGGAGCTGCCTGATAATGTGTATCTACATTTTTTCCATTATCAGTTAACCACGCCTTGCCATCATCTTGTACGTAATAGTCATACATCGTGCCTACAGCGCTACGAAGTATATCGTACTCTCGTTCAGTAATTAAGTCTTTTATAAAATATGCTCTATCCATTATCAATCCATTAAATGTAAAATGTCCTCTTGTGAAGCGAGAGAACCCATTAAGTAGTGCCGAAGATTTGGCCCGTTGTGCTCAACAGAGTGTCTGAATCCAATATTTAAAAAGTACATCTTACCATTTTCCATATGTAATTCTCTCTCTTCACCTTTATACCAGAACTTATTAACAACACCTTCATTACCATTAATAGGCATAATCCAACGGACAGCATATGTGGTATTGTAATCTATATGTGGAGGTACATACCCTCCTGGTTTCATTCTAGAATATCTTGCTCTAATAATCTTTGCTTTGAATAAACTATTAAGATGATCTTCAAGAGGAGTACTATCATAAAACGATGCTGGATATTTCCAGTTGTGTTCATCCATAGTATGAGCTACTTGCCTCTTTAGTTTATCCTTTAAACTATAATCTCCTGCCTCACCTATTGACTCATCTGACTTATTAGGAACCGTTAAATGAAAATGTTCTACACACTTATAAGTCTCATTAGCAATGTTATTACTAGCTACTGCAAGCCCTTTATGAGCAGTGATATTATCTTCCCATCTATGGTAATTCTCATACATAAAATCAGATATTAATTCAGCATTAGGTTTTACAGGTAATTCTGCAAACGGCGGGAATTTATGCTTTTTGTGTTCTCTTATCATTGTCAATCATCTCAATTAAAATACCACCAGCATCAAGAGTGTGCCAGCGATGAGTAGAAGCTTTCTTATGATGCTCTTCATGGAAGCCTTCACCTAAAGTAACTAAACCAACCCATAGATCACTATGAGCTTTTCGACCTCTATGTGAGTAAGTAAATACTAATCCGCCGAATAATTTAGAAAGACCAGCAGGAGCTAGAAATCCGTACACAATAGCAAATGGATCCATGATTGCAAGTAAGAGAACATAACCTATAATAAAGTGCCAATAATACTTTACTTGATCTCTATATACTTGCTTACGTAGCAGATCTCTTACATACTTAAAGTTAATAGGGGATAGTACCTGTAGGAAGTATGCTCTAAGAACACCTCTATAATAAGGGCTATGAGGGTCCTTTGCTGTATCAGCATACCTATGATGCTCTCTATGATTGGCTACCCATACAAGAGCAGGACCGTAAAACGGAAGCCCGCCACCGACCATTAAAATATTATGTATCCATTGCGGACATTTAAATGCTCTGTGTGATATTAGTCTATGATATCCTACTGTAATGCTTAGCATAAAGAAACAATACACAGCTATAGTAATAGCCCATTGCCATACTTCGCCAAACATGAACATAGGTATAACGGCCAACATGCTTATAAGCTGACCGGCTAATAATAGATATGGGAATACCTTCTTATTATTCAACATACGATATACCGTTCTGTTCACATATATGCCTTTCAACAGCATCCATAATAGGGTGAGGGAAGGTATATGTTTCGTTATTGTCTACGTGAATAGGTAATTCTAGTTTACCTGTCTCTATATATTTAGAGAATAAACCATAAAGTAGTTTATGATTTTCTAAAGTAATATGATTAGGATTTCTATGATAGGGAAGAGCATGGAATTCAGTTTTACATTTATTAACGTTAATGCCTGGATACTTTTCAAGCATATATCTAACCCAATCACGGCGCTCTTTCTGCGGCTTATTCTCAACTACGAAGAGCTCTTCAGCACCAGATACATTAGCAATAGTATTCATAGGGAATACAATAGTTGACTCGTCATCACCCCAGTCTCTACATAGTAGATCAAATACTCTATTAGCAGTGTCCTTATGCATCATATACTCGACCCAGAAATGAATACTCTTAATATATTTATTATTAATATCTACATTTGAATAGTTAAACGTCTGAGGGCCCGGTCCAAAATTACCAAAGACATTAGTATGCACATCATGCCATTCATGGTCAGGTATACGGAAGTAAGGTCTAGTACCTTCTGCCGGCCTAATTATATTTAAGTCATAGTTTTTGTGGTGTTTCTGCCACTTACGGTCGATCCAGAAATTATCTCTGGAGACTTGTGCATACACAGTTACTTCATGGCCATCTTTCTTAAGAAGATTATACCATGTATTCTCTAATGCGTATTCATAATCGATAAGTGGGTTTGCATCGGCGCATATGCGCACGTGATGAGGGTCTACTTGGCTATCACCATAGACTGCAATCTTCATAATATTACCTCAAGTTACCAGGCTTTACAGGACCAATATCTCGCTTTAGTTTTTGGACCAGGGTTATCACAATTGTGTCTTGCTCTAAATGACTTCTTTCGAGCTGGAATATGCTTCTTAATAGACATATTCTTATCACCGAAATTAACTTTTTGAGCTTTGCCGTCTCCGTCAGGGTCAACATACACTTTTGATTTCTTTACATCACCGGAACTAGGCTTATTAAGAGTTACTTTCTTACCTTGATAAGTAGCTTCAGTAAACTGTTTAAAACTATACATACTAATCCTTCTTACGCATATTAAGTTGAAAATGCGCGAGCTGTTTTTTTCTAGGGCTAGAACTATCTGAACTTCTGATCTTCTTTAACTGAGCTTTAGTTGCCTTCTTTGGAATCCCATGTCTAGCACTGTCGCCTTTATCTTCAGGATTTTTACCATCCATAAAGTTCTCGAACATCTCATTAGCGTTCTGTCCAGGTGTTTCTTTCTTATATTTATTAGCCAGCTTATTAGTGCCGATATCACCTGCTCCGCCTTCTTCTTCAATATCAGCTTCTTCAGGTGCATTACCTTTGGCTAGATCTCTAAAGTGTTTACGTACTTTAGAAGGAGTCTGTCTTTCAATACTGCGAATATTTTCATCAGGCTTCTTGATCATCATTCTAAGATCACGCTTTACTTCACCAGCTGAATTAGCATCAACAAAGAAAGGAGGTAGTTGATTCAGTTTAACTTTGAAGTACAGCTCATCAAGAGCCTCAAACTCTTCATTAACTCTAGCAGTTGGATTAGGATTAGTCTTCTTAAGTTTACTAATTTTTGCTGCAGCATCTTGACGTACATGTCTCATCTTCAGTCTTTTAAGTTCTTTGTTCTGTCTTGTATTGACAGTCTTAGTTCTATTCTCAGGCAGCGGAGGAATCTTACTGCGCTGTTTGTCTAGAGGATCAGAACGAAGCTTAGGTCCGCCATCTCCATCAGCTCCAGCATCGCCTTTCTTAAGCTTGCCGTCACGAGTAAAATGGTATCCTTTAGGAGCACCTTTAGTCTCTAACTCTAGAGCTTTTTTCTGTTGAACGCCGCCAAGAGTTTTTTCTGGAGTAAGTGATGCAGTACCTTCAATTTTAACTTCACGTTTAACATTACGCCAAGTAGTTTTACCATCTGGTCCTTTGACCTTTACTCTTTTTTGGTCTGCATGACGAGTAATATCTTCTGCAACAACACTCTTAATTAACTCATTCATATTTCTGAAACCTGATTGTTCAGGTGTCTCGTGATCTTTAGGCATCTTATACCCTTCAAAATATGCTTCGAATAAGGCATTAACATCAATACCAGTTTTCTCACTTCTTTTAATAATATTAAGTTCGGCTTTCTCAGTAATGAGAGGAGTTTCTATACGATCGAGGAAGCGATCAACCATTGCATAAACTTCTTCCAAAGAGTTTAAATGGATAGTTGATTCAGTCTCAAGCAAATACTTATCAAAGAATACATCAAACTCTTCTCTTCTAGTACCTGCGTGTCTAGCAATCTCTGCTCTACGTACTTTAGGCATTAATCTCTTAGCGATCTTTTTAAGAACACCTTTACGTGCCTGTACTCTTTTATCGATTGCACCTTTTTCAGCTGCAGTCAATTTACTATAACCTTGGCCTCTTTTACCAGCAAGTCTCTTACGCATAACTCTAATAGCAGCACGTGCGGATCTCTTAGCAATACGCTTACGAGATGCCATACGTTTTGATTGACGCTTTCTTGCGAACTTGAGACGTGATTTAAATCGTCTTGCGGAGAGGGCTTTCTTACGTCTTTGGAGTGCAGTTAATGGTGCTTCAGCAAGCAACCCGTCAGCTTCTAGCTCTTCAGCGAGCTTCATACCTGCACGTACCATAGTAAAGACCATATCAGCCATAGATTTTAAACCTCTTGGCAGGCCTTTCTTAAATGAATTCTTATCGTTTTTAGCGGCCGCATCACGCATCTTGGATGCAGACATACCGGAAACGCCTTCAGCGTCCGGGTCCCGAGTGCCAGCGGATACAACTTCTACGGACTTAAACTTGAAGTCTCTGCCGTTATAAGTTTTAAGGATCCTTTCAAATTCTGGCACTCGGTCCGAACCAACCACAACCTTCACACTATCATACTGACCAGTCAACTGTTTCAGTACTTCTATAATGGTACGGGCGCGTGATTTCACTACAATGTTACGACCAAAAGCGGCCTGAGCCAATCGGACCTTTTCTTCATAGGAGAGCGGATTTTTCTTTGGGTCGGAACTGTGTGACAGAAATATTAAGGGAGTTCCACTAGATTGTCTTGCAGTAGTTACAACTTTCTGAACAAGAACTTCATGACCAATCGTCGGAGGATTCATACGACCAAAGGTTATAACAGCAGTTTTACCTTTAGCTTCATTTAGTTTCTCGTCTTTCGGGCGGATCTTGATCTCATCGCGTGGTTGACCAGTAGCCGTCTTCTTAGACTTATTCAATTTTTCTTTTTCCATTTTATTCCCCAGGGTTTGTTAAACCTTACCTGTCATCTATGAGGTTTGCTAATAGCCTTACTCACGTTAATATTTAGCTAAACTAAATTTAGCGTCTTGAGTCGTTTTGCCATCCTTTTATAATATCATCACTAAAGTTAGCATAGCTGAATTCTAGTCTATCTACTAACTTAACTGCATTACCTGATAGTTTATCAATGGCTACATAACCTTCTTCACCAGTAATAGTAAACCCTTTACGAGTCTTAAGGAATGTTTTTAGTTTAGATGCTCTATTCATCTTATCAATAATAAGTTTCTTAGTATGAACTAAGTGCATTTGAAGTTCGTAGATAGCAACTATCTGTTGTATAGGAGTATTAGCAATAAACTTTTTAATAGGCTCAAACTTAGTTCTGAAACCGTCCTTACCTCTTTCAGTTTTACGCTTAGCAAGCTCTTTCTTTTCGTATGCCATCATATATTGAACCATACCTTTAGCATGGGCAGTAGGATTCTTAATCTCTTGACCTTCTCTAATACGAGAGTTATGATATACTTTCATTCTGGCTAATAGTTCATCATTATCTGCAATGAAGTTTAAGTTAGTAGCTTTAATTTTATTAAAGGTCTTACCAGCTGCTGCAAGATGTTTTGTTACTTCAGCAGTCTCTGCTTTAGTCATAGTTGCAGATCCAGATACATCTTCATAACCAGCATCAATTTGCCATACACCTGGAATGTTACCGAACTTACTAACATCAGCACCAAAGGAGGCTCTCATAGTTTCAAATGAATTACCTTTATACATTGTATGCCATACAACACCCATCTTAGAGTTTAAGATCTTCTTACCTAAAGAAGACTTCTTAGGTACAGCATAAGCAATAGTATTAGGATGAAACACTACATATGTTTCACCGTCAATGTTCTGCGATTTTAAATCACTCGAACTAAATAGAAAGTCGCCTTGAACAACACCGTCAATCTTCATTCCAGATAGCATTGTAAGAGCCATATTTAACTTATCGGCTAAATCACCAGACGTATCAGCATCGACATCAGCTTTAGTTTTATATACTTTAGGGTTCTTATTAAAGATACCTTTTTTAGCAACAAAGAACTTGCCATCAGAAGGATCATTACCTACAAAGATAGCAGGAGCTCCGTCCCATTTAACAGTAGCATTAACAGCTTCTCTCGCGTCACCGGAGAGGGCATCTCGTAGTTGGCGAAGAAAGTTGATCGACTGTCGTGCACCCTTTACACCGCCGTTAAGAACATTATCTTCTAAATGTTCCATATGAGTATTCTTTGACTCTTCAATATAAGTTTTAAACTTTATCATTATATCTCTCTCGATGTACTAGAAATTTTTGCTATTGGAAAAATACCTACTCGTGCATTTTTAACAACTTCACCACCGGCTCTGGCGTCGCCTCTTCTGGCTTGATATCGAATAAAGTATACAGCTTCGAATTGACCTTTAGGTAAATCGCCGTTTGCTCCTTTATGGGTAGATGTAATAGTATAAGGGCCTTCACCTGTACCTTTAAGGCTCATGTTACCTAGATGAAACTCATCAATATTACTTATACTAGGCCGACCACCATATTCAGGTCCATATATGGCTTCTTTTACTAACTTGTCATCTGATATTTTTCGGTAGAATGATTGCCCACTAGAAAGACCATCAGGAGCTTCTTTTTGTACCGCTTTCATAAAGTTAGCAATATTAGTATTAGTATTATATTGTCTATAAGATAAGCCACCATACTGCTGATAGTCTTTAGCAGTACGACCCGCTTTATGTGAGATATATGCTTGAGGGTTTCCTTGAGCATCAACGAGAGTCATATCAGACTTAGGTTCTTTACCTTGATACTTACCTTCTGTCTTAACCATTAAACCAACAGGTACTATTCTACCGTTAATTCTTACTTTAATCTCACCAGTAGGATTTTTTTCTAATATCTTTATAAGCTTCTTATTAAAGTCTTTCATGGCCATATCTTCAGCACTAGTTCCAGAGCCCTGGCCCTTACCGCCAAAGTCACCAGTCTTAAGAAAGTCATTAGGTATTTTAAGTGAACCTTTACTGGTGTTAACCATCATAGAAGTTCTTGTGGCGGGATATTTACCGCTGTCAGCTGTCATAAAGGCTCTAACACTATTAAGTTCAGTCTTAGTTATTAATACATTACCTTTACGAGTTGTTTGAAAGGGAGTGCCATCTTCTATCTTTGCTATAAAGTTAGCAGGCCGGTTTTCATCTTTTCGTAGATCACCAATTGATAAAGGATTAAAAGGTCTAACCATATTTTCTCGCAAATATTTCCTAAAAGATAGCATTATACACCCGATTATTTAAACTGTTCGCTTGTGTATTTATATTCCTTCCAATTAGGAAACTTCTTATTTCGAGATCTATTTACTACGGTAGAAGAACCACAAGAATGAGCTGCAGCTGCTTCATGCTTATCAGCATATGCAATACCGTCAACTCTATACCAGTAAGTCTTGTTACCGAATAATTCTACATCTTTTACAAGTTTAATGCCACAAGCTTCATATTGCTCCTGCCATGTAGTAAGGTCTTTATTTTGTTGATGTACACATAAGTCTATATTTTCTTGCTTAGTAACATAGTGTACTTTACGACCTTCTTCTATTAATTCTATTAGTCTCTCGTCTGTGAGATTTCCGTCAAGATATTCTTGGCAGATTTCTCTGCACGTAACTGTCCTAGTTTTAAAGTGTTCATGAGTGACTTCACTACCTCTCCACATACGGCCAGTAGGATTATGAGTACGGATAATGTCAGAAGAAATAAGGCCGCTATGTACAGACCCAATATCCCCAAAAGCAAGCATAGCGCATCTACCAAATTCTTCAAGTGTTATTTTCCTTTCTTTTACTAGAGGGAGTGTCGCCTTTACTATATGGATAAAACCATCATATGATACTGTCTTGGACATATTACAGCCCCAGTATTCGAGCTGCTTTAGCGGGGTCAAGAGACTTCCCAGACCTAATCCAATCCTCAATCTGTTCAAAATAAAATGCAGCATCGTCATAGCCTGAGCCTTCTAATGCTACCTTACATGCTTTAATAAACTGCAACTGACGCATGCCCTGATGGTCATCCATGCCAGTCGCTTTATAAGTCTTCGCGCGTCTCTGATTCATAATCTAGTACCTCTACTCCACATTTAGTTAAAAAGTCTAATCCATTATCGTCTTTGTACCTGTGTCCGTATACGACACGTTCGATGCCGGCTTGATAGATGAGTTTTGCACAGTCGAGGCAGGGAGCACAGGTTGTATAACACGTTGCACCCTCCGCCGACTCTGTTGAGCGCGCAACCTTTGCGATTGCATTCGTCTCCGCATGAAGAACCTCCGGCTTTGTTTTTAGTTTTATATCATTACCTAAAGATACTACTCCACTAGGTAATGGATTATCAGTTAAGACAACTTCTTCACAATCATTAGTCCAACCAGAAGGCATACCGTTATAACCAATAGAGATAATCTTTTGATCTTTAACTAGTATACATCCTACTTGCATTCGTCGCGCAGAGCTAAGCTTCGCATAGGTCTTAGCGACTTCCATATGGGCATCATCATACTTATTCATCATTTTATTATAATAGCCTGTAACGTATTTTAAGGCAACTACTATTCATATCTAAACCATCCAGTTAAGATATATTTTTCTTGTTTAAGATTAGGTGCTGCTCTATGTACATGAGTATAAGAAGCAGGCCATAATACCAATGTACCTTTAGTAGGCTGTACAGAGATCTTTTGATGCATGAACTCAGTAGCTCCTCCTTCGGTAACATCATTAAGATAATACATCCATACTGCATATCTTGATCTGTTATTCTTACCGTGGCCTTGTTCAGTATGCCAGGTAAAGAAACCTTGACCTTCTGAGGACTTTTGAAGCTTAAATGTATCTTCTAAATCTTCTTGACTATAATTTAATTCGTTCTTATTAGCATAATCTTTCATATGTCTATGTAAGTTATACTTTAACTCTTCAACATACGGTTTGAATCTATCAAACTCATTAAGAAATATATTATGATCTATTCGGGATTTAGAGTCAATAAACTCAGCGCCTGGGTGATGGCTATTGATCAATGACTCGCACTCATCAATTAGCTCATCACACATATTATCAGACAAGGCTGTAGGGTATTGCTCAATAAAATTATTCATTAAGCCGCAAACTTGCTTTCAATAGTTTCATTAAAAGTACTCCGTAAAAGGAACCCGCGGGTTTGATGAAGCATCATTAGACGTCCATATTTATACCACGTAGGAACACCACGATGCTTTTCCCACTTAGCGAACGACTTATCCATAAGATAGTAAGTACGATAAGCAGCAACTGCATTACCAGGCTCTTTATAATCTACAGGCATGGCTTGAGCAAAGGGAGTAAGTTTAGCCTTAGGGAAGCTTAGATACTGACCTTGAGCTTCGTAGATGCAGAGATTGCCTTCTAACGAATGAACTTTTCTAGCGCCATTACGCTCACGGTAACGGAAACTATACTCAGATACTAACTGTCTAGTATGCTTAAGTAACCACTTAAAGTTAGCACGAGATTCTAGCGCCCATAATGTACAAGGATGCTTAGCATGAGCTTTAGGGTATTGAGGTAGACCTAATTGTTTGGAGGGAGTAAGAGCATCTTTATCCTTAGATAGATGTCGCTCTTGATATCGTTTATCTAATACACAGGATAGTATCTGCTGAGATTCGATAATCATCTTATTGATATGCTTATCACACATCATCATAGCTGCTTGCTTAGGGTCTTGATCAAGTATAAAAATATTCATATAGTTACCTTTTCGTTAATGATTACTTATAATAGTATCATACACGTTTTAAGGCAACTACTTATTATTTAAATCCGTTAAACTTCTCAGCCATTATCGTTTGACCAGCATGACTATTATCAAATGCAGGTCCATCATCTACTATATCTTCTTGAGCATTTTGCTCTACATCATATAGTCTCATCTTCGCTCTATCAATACCTACTACAAAACGTTTATTATAGTTAGGGTCAGAGTATCGATTCTTAAGCTGCTTAAACATTACTTGAGCCATATCTTCTAGCTCTTCTGTAGAGATAATAGCAAACATAAAGTCAGCAGTAGCAGGCAGTCCGAACGATTCAGAAGTATCTTCAAGTCCTACATCTGTATTAGTATAACCAGAACGAGTAGTCTGAGTAGCAGATACAATAGGTACTGCCCATTCAACAGCTAGTCCTCTCAGCTCTTCAGCGATCGCCTTAACATATGTATAAGAGTTAACTGCAGCACCTTTAATGCGAGCAGATGAACAGATATTTAGATAGTCAACATAGATAATATCAGGCTTGAAACCTTTCTTAAGTTTTAGTTCATTTAATAGATGTCTAAAGTGACCAGTATGAGCAGAAGCAGTAGGATACTCTTTAACAATAAGCTTACCTTTAGTCTTACTCGATACTCTTTCAATCTTCTTATCATATGCATCCTTAGGAAGCATTTTAAGTTCATCCATAGTAACATTAAGTAGGTTAGCGTCAATGCGCTCTGCAATCTTCTCTTCAGCCATTTCTAAGGTGATATAGAGTACGTTTCGGCCTTGTACAAGATTAGCAGCAGCGCAATGACACATGAATAGCGACTTACCAACACCAGTGCCAGCAAGAGCTATATTAAGAGTCTTCGTAGATAGACCCCCTTTAGTGACTTTATTAAGTAGATCGATATCAAAAGGTATCTTAACTTCTTTTGCATTATAGAACTCATGACGTGCAGTAGCGTCCTCAATAAAGTCATGACCGATATGGGTATCAAACGATACTGAAAGAGCATCAGATAACAGCTGCGGAATAGCACCTTTATCTTCCGGACTCTTATTATCAATGATCTGAATACTATCCATAATAGCATTATAGACAGCTTTTTCTTGACAGAACTTCTCAGTCGTTTCAACTAACCATTCACGATCTTTCTCTTCAACAGGTACGAGAGATCTAATAACTTCACATGCATTAGATACTTGCTCATCACTCAAACCACTACGAGCAGATAACTCAATTAACAGAGCATCCTTAGAGGGTAGAACACCAAACTTCTCATAGTAGTCTTTGAATAGAAGGAAGAGCTTTTTATCGACAAGATCAGAAAAGTAATCTTCCTTAAGATAAGGTATAGTTTTTCTAACGTACTCTTCATCGTTTAGCAGACCGTTGAAAATACTTTTCTCAATCATTTTGTTCGACTAGCTCCAAATCAACTTCTTCAGCTTCAATATCTGCAGGATCGTCTTCTGTACCGTAGCAGTATTCTTTCTTAGCAGCTTCATTAAGCCTGGTAAGAATATCTTCAGTAAAGTATTTCTCTGGATCCTTATAGATAGATTTCTCAAACGTTTTAGTACCATCAGGCAATTCAATACGAGTAGATACTTTCTTAAAGATATCATACTTTACAGCAAGACCTACTAGACCATAATAACGATCGAGACCTTTAGTGAACGATAGTCGTACTTCTGTCTTAGTCTGCTCTTTAGTAAGACGAGACTTATGCATAGTACATTTAATAATATTACCTACTACATCAGTACCTTCTCTATCTTTCTTCTTACCTAGCATCACAATAGACGACGCAGCATACTTTAGACCAGTACCACCACCAATCTCTTTCATAGGAACATATGAACCTATAACATCATAGACATGGTTAGTAACCAACATAGGAATACGTACCTTAGCTAACTTAAGCGTAAGTACTCTAAAGGTCGCCTTAATAAGCTGAGCCTTAGTCATATCCCTTGTCTCCTTACCGCTGACGGTGTCTTCCATCTCTTTAGTAGTAGACAGTAGGCCTAGAGAATCAAGTACAAACATCATTGGAGGGCGGCGACCCTTAGGTTGCTTCTCGTAAGCATCAATAACTTTAAGCGCATGATGACGGAAGGTTTGAATAGTATCAGGCTCAGCGAGAATAACTCGCGAGGTATCAATCCCTCTTGACTCCATCATACCTTTAGTAACAGCCGCCTCAGTATCATAATATACAACACCTGCATCTGGATTAGTAGCCAGAAAGTGCTGTACAACACCTAATACAAAAAACGTCTTACCAGTAGCGGATTCACCAGCAAAAGCTGTAACCTTATTATTAGGTACACCGCCATAGATAGAGCCTGATAAAGCAGCATTTAGGATATAGGAACCAGTATCAATCGTTCCTGTAAACTCGGCAGAGCCGGTACCGTCAGCTGCAATTACGGTATCCTCATCTTTAATATCTTCAACTAAATCTCTAAAAAAATTATTCTTACTCATAACGTACTCCTTAATGATCACCTATTATAGTATAGCTTGACTTTAAAGTCAACTTAAAAATTAAATGCAATTGAAATTCTTGGTTCATTTTCTTGTTCATCTTTGTCATCGCAAAGGATAGATGAATTCGAGATGTTTCTTCTAACTGGCGTCTTACCATTTATTGCTTTTTGATATCTAGCCTTCGCTCCATCCACTCCAGGTAGTTTACTGTTCTCTAAAACTGATGCAATCTCTTTAGGCATGATTGGAGGAACTGAATGATCTAACCAAGGTGGGAATATAAGTAATTGACCTGAGGTACCGAAATGGTCATACTCTTGTGCACAATTAGTACCTACTCCAAACATTCTACCTGCTGGTCTAAACCAGCTATCCATTAATCCAGTTAACGGAGATTTGAATCGTGTTGGTTGTTGATTAATGTTAACCTTTACATAGAGTACAGCTGATACAAACCAGTTACGATGATCATGAATCGGATACCAATCCTTTTTATTCTCTAATACATTCCACCAACTAATACCGTAGTCAGAATTAAGCTTTTGATAAACGAACCTTTTATCTGCTCCGAGATCCTCACAGTACTTAACCATCTCACGTCTTACTATCTTCTTTATCTCATCACCACCATCTGTAAGAGATAGTGGATCAGCACCTGAACCTTTATCTTGCTTCTCGTCTAGTAAATTGAGATGAGATTGCACACCATCTTTAAGTTCACGAGAATTATATTGGTCCATAATAGAAGTACTTAATCTATTAAATAACTTTTCTTCATATATGTCAACCACCTTAAGTGGTATACTCATGTTATTTAGAAATGTCATCTATAACCTCTTTCAATCCATAGTTACCATTAATTGATACTCTATAAGGATCATCTGATGATACACTATTATCTCTTTGAGTATGACCAAAGCTCATATCGACCATCTCAGATGTCTTAGTAAAGCTATGAGTAGGAGTATTAACAGTATGCTCAAGCCACGATGGAAAGATAATTAAATCACCTTTCTTAGGATATATAACTACCTCTTGATTCCATCTATCCATGTCTGGTCGACCGAACGTAGGACCGGGCCACCAGGTATTAATAATACCAGACATTGGCGATTTAAAAATAATTGGTAGATTGCCAGGACCTTCAGAGGGATAATAAACGCAAGAAATAAAGTATAGGTTATGATCATGCCATGCATATGTATCACTCTTCTCTAATACATTAAACCAAGTCTCATTAGCCCATTCAGTACTCTTCTTAAGTGCATTATATTTCGAAATATAATTTACATAGTTAGTAATTTCTCTAGTAATAGCTGACTCTAACAATGACCAGTTCTTAACCGGTGTCATTGCTACGCCTCCAGCTGCAGAAACCCATTCACCATTTACATCAAAAAGACTAGTAGTACGTACTATAGTCTGATTAGTAGTATCTGTACCTTCTAAGTTCTCTTGCTTTTTAAGATAAAAATCAACGCAATCATCTATAACAGATTGATTAATGTCCTTTACATTAAGTTCATCAGAGCAACTATTATTCAGTATATTTTCATGATACAGCGGTATACTAAAAAGGTCTTTCATATTTTACTTACCGTTGTAAACCTTATCTATTGCGTCACTAAATGTCTCAATCTTTTCTAATCTATTAGGCCAGTAAATGTAACCCTTTTCTGGATTAGCTTTTAAGTTGTTTAGAAGAGGTTGTACCATATTATATAATGTATTTAATCGGTTTTCAATATCAACAGCGTTACTGGCTGCTTCTGTGACTTGAGCAGATGCTTGTTGTACTGCTTCTAGTTCATCCTCATCCATCGCTGAGAATCCGAAATCAAAATTATATTCTTTAGCCATTTTATCTCCTATTCTTTAATTCGTTTTCCATACACTTTTTGTGAGCAGGACTTATATTACCCATTCCTAATACATTTACAATATGATCAATATCCATATCGCTAATACTTATAAAACTCAATGGCTGGTCTCCATTAATACCATAAGTGCCCCACTTTAAAACTGAAGCTTGAACTTCATGAGGTTCATTATCGTATAAGGAAATATCTTTCTGATCTTCATGAATTGATCTTCGAAGATATGAAAGCCCACCATCAACCATATACTCTTTGCCGTTTGCATCAGTATATGTCTTATAGTCGTGTCTATGAGTAGATTCTAAAATAGTCCCATCTGGGGTTTGTAATGCGTTTCTAATTAAGTTCATTTAAATTCACCATCCCAATTGCCAAACACTGCTGGTGCTTCTTCTGCTGCCTTATCCATATGATAATCGCCTGGATAATGTCTCAGGCAGCGATAAGCTTCTTTTCTTACTGCTTTAGGTACACGTGGCGTTTTCTTTGGGTCCATTAAATTAATTAAAAACAATCTAGTATTTTCAACAGCCCATTTACGTTCATTAGGTAATGTCATATTATTTTATCCGAAGAATGACTCCAAGGTCATTTGCTTTTCAACATTCCATCCAATCGCTTCAATAATAGTACGCATAGGATCAAGGAACGCTTTATCAAATTGCTTATCATAGTCAATATACTTATCTAATCCTAACTGCCTTGGTAACTGACCGGATACAGCAATAACGTTTTCGCGAGAAGGGTTAGGTAACTTTAAGTAAATATACTTAACCTTATCACCTTCTTGCACAGGTTGAAAGCGCTCAATCTTATGCTCAACCAGTAAATGATTATACATCAAAGCACCACGTACATGTAACGGAGTACCCTTCTTATAAATCATCGCAGCATCAATATACTTATTTAAACCTCTACAACCGCGCGGTGAAGCAATATCTTCGAAAGGTAAAGATCTAAACTCTTCACGGAAGCTTTCAATGAATTGAATAAGCTCTTCTTCACTCTGATTCATTATCACAAGCAAAGCCTTCTTAATATTCTCTCGACAAGAAGAAGGCGTACTAGATCGTACAGCCTCAATGCCCATAATCTTAAGCTTAGGTTCTTCATATCTAACTCCCTCGGAGTCAAACACGTTCATAATATAACGCTTCTTAGCAGTCCATATAGCTTTATTACCGATGTTCTCTCGCTTCATGAACATCTTATTCTCAGTAGCATTTACATACGTAGCAAGTTGCTGATAAGATTTATCAATAATAGGTTCAATAATCTCATCACAAGACTTATCTAGGAAGTCAACAATCTTATTATCATCTGCACCATCAGGGTATACTTTATTAACTAGTTTCTCTAAGGTAATATAAACAGAGTCAGTATCAATAGCAACAACGAAGTCTTCATTCTCAGTACCGAGAGTCTTATTAAGCCATTCATTAAGAGCTTTCTCAATCCAACGAATAGATAACTGACCACCTTTAGTAATCGACTCAGCATACTTAAGATCAAACCATCTAAAGTATTGGTTACCTAACGCACCATAAGCTGAGTTAAGTTGAATCTTTTTAGCCAATTGCATATTATGACATTGAGCAATCTTCTTAGTAAGTTCCTCTGAAGGCTTCTTCTCATACTCACGCTTATAATCAAGCATTCGATTCTTCCATACAACTCGATCATCATACATACTCTGCATAAGAGTAGGGAGGAAACCTTTATAGTCTTTATCGTATAAGTCACCAGTTGCAGCCACAGCTACATTACGAGCCTCTAACTCCTCACTATAAGCATCCCAAGCTCTCTTCTCAATAATATCAGTTATAGAAGGCGCTGCTCCTATCTTACCCTTCCAAGTCTCAGGTGAGATATTATACTGCATAATTAAATGAGGGTATAGAGAGTTAAGGTCAAAAGATACTACCCACTTACTCATACCCACCATAGGATCTTTAACGTGAGCACCTTCAGCTTGACGTTCTTTCTCGACCATATTAAATTGAGGTACAACAATATTCTTATTCATAAGATGGTTATGAATAATCAAGTCCCACATTCGTACTGAAGTAAACGTATCTTGATAATTAACTTTAGCATCATACGCAATCGCATATACCTGCTCAATAAGTTTAAGCTTATCATCTAGACGAGCAACTAGCTCAACGTCTTGAATATTGTAGTCAATAAACTTTTCCCAGTCATGCTTATATAAGTCAAATAGACTATCATGCTCTGAGTAGTCAAGCTTCTTTTCATCGAGTTCAATATGAGCAATATTATTAAGACTATAACTATCACGCATTACGAATGTAAACTTACGATACATTTGCAAGTAGCAGAGAGTAGAAACACCTAGAGGTTCATAGAATAGATTCTCACGACCAGCAATAACAACACGACGCTCACGTAACTTACCGAAAGGAGATAGCTTCTTAGCAAACTCATCACCAAGCACTCTCTTAATACGGTTAATGATATACGGTATATCGAACTGCTCAACATTCCATCCAGTAATAACATCAGGATCAACAGCTCGATAAGCGTCAACAAACCTCATCAGTAGATTAGCTTCGCTAGTAGCTTGAATATAATGGACGTTATCTTGTTTAGGAGTATAAGGTTGACCACCAATGACAACAAACTTATCTCTAAATTTGAAAGCAATAGCAGTAATCTCTTTATCAGCTAGATTGATATCAGGGAAGCCTTCATCAGCAGCGACCTCGATATCGATATTAATAACTCGAATCGCATCAGCATCATATTCGACATCTTTATAGTTATCGTTAATATAGGTATAAGCAAACATGGGTAGCCCATGTACTTGAGAGTTACCTACATCTTTTCTACGCTTGATAAAGTTTTGAGCTTCGTAAGGGGTTTCGAAGTCAATTCGTTTGACAGGTTTACCGTCCAACGTGAAGTAGTCGGTAGGACCGTTATAGGGTGAAACAAAAAGATAAGGACGGCAAGGCTCCATATAACTGAAGCGCTTGCCATCTTCATACCCACGATGGAGTATCTTATCACCAATTAATTGAACGTTAGTATAGAATCGCATTATTACATTATATAGAGAAACCGTTTAAACGGCAACTACTTTATTCAAAATCTAGACCGACTCGGTCCTTTAAGTATTCTTTGGTTGTGTCTTCTAAAGCAGTAGCATCAATACCAGCTTCGATTGCTTCATGCTCACCAGCTACACATGCTGCTTTTAATTCATCTGTTAATGTGTCTAGACATATTACAATACCAACTACGTGTTGTGTTAGTGGTGCAATGTCTTCAAAACCTTCGATGGCTTCAGCTGCAGTCTTGGCAGCCTCAATAGCAGCATCTTCGAGCTCTGGATTAATATTACGAAGTTCTTTCGTAAAACAGGGTTCAATGGCCATTTTAGTCTCCTCTAATAAGTTGCGGGAGCCCTGTTACAGGCTCCCGTCTATTTAGCTTTGTTGTCTAGCCAAAAGGTCTTGACAACGGCGCTAATGCTACTACCATGAGTGCCATAGTAGAAACAAAAAGTGCCAAGTGGAGAGCAGAATCTAAACAGAAGTGCTCTTTTACTTTTTTTAACATTGATTTATCCTCGTTTAATCGATTTTGATAGAACGAGGCTGCTTCTCTTCTGGGATTTCTAACTTCATTTGAATTGCAAGAATACCGTCCTGAAAAGATGCACCGGTTACCTGGACATACTCAGATAGTCTAAACGAGCGTTTAAAGTTACGAGTCGAAATACCTCGATGAATAACTTCACGCTCTTTACTAGTATACACACCTGATACAATTAATGATCGTTCTTTCTGTTCGACTTTAATATCTTGTCTGCTAAAGCCGGCTACAGCAATCTCAATTGTATATTCATCATCGGCTATCTTGATAATGTTATGTGGTGGGTAATGATCGCCAGCTCTTTTTACTGCTACATTCATCTCATCTAATAGATGATCGAAACCAATAAATGCTGAACGGGGGAATAGTGTTTGTGTTCTTGTCATGTCGCTTTCTCCTTATTTTAAAGCAAGAATGTTGTATACCCGCACTTGCGGCGTACACGTATATATATAATGCCTTTGAGCTTAATATGCAAGCTTTCTGTCAATATATTTATTAAAAAATTCCATATGTTTCATATAGTGATTAACACCAAACGGCTCTACTTCAGAGAACGATTTAGCCATATCATTAACAGTATAATCATTGTCAGTTACATATCTATGATAATAAAAGATATGAGGTGCAACTTTAGAAGGATCAACTATCTTACTACACTCATTATATGTTTCTGCAGCTTGAATTATATCCATGCTATCAGTTTTCCATTTTACTAGTGAACTACTTGACATAAGAGATCCAAGTTGATCTTTTACATCGTCACTTACATTAGCATCCTGCCAACGTTGTTTTACATCTGAGCCTTCCAGCTCAGTAAATATATTACTCTCTTCCCATGTTCGTTCGAACTCAGATGGATTAGACATAAATGCCGTATCAGCTGCTTTCGACATCATAAGAGGAAAGTAATTATATGATTGATTAGGAAAATTACTCACTAACCATTTAAACTGTTCTATAAATGTTTCTGGTGTCTCAGTCGGCAATCCGATAATCTGAGAATAGGTAGCTCTATACTTACCTACATTTTTATTAAAGTAATCCTGAATACCAAACAAAGCGTCCTTAACTCTATCTGGTGCCATTCCTTTACCAATTGACTTCGCAGCACTATGTGTAAAAGATTCAATACCGTAGAAGTGAGACCACAATCCCATCCTCGCAATATGTTCCCAGTCACCAGGACGTGTTGCAACTAGATCGCCTCTCAAGAATCCAAATAGATTCAAATCAAAGTCTAATGATTGTACTGCATCACCATAACCAATAAGCTTTTCAGTTCTATCATTAATAGTCTCATCACTTACTGTATAGGATGTAACACCCCATCTATCATAATTCTCTTTTACTTCAGTCTTAAATCCATCAAGACATCTAGTATAATCTCCTTTTACTCCAAGTACAGAGAAAGAGCAGAACTTACATTTAAATTTACACCCTCTAGCTAGCTCAACAGTTAGTACTTCATCTGACTGAATAAAGTCTCTATCTTCATATGATACTATTAAATCCTTTTCAGGAAAAGCAGGATAGAATTTATTACATTCAACTACATTATAGATTCTATTCTTATAATTATAGCTGTTAATTTTAACATCACTAGTTCTATTACTTAAATGCTTTAGAAGCTGTATGATACCTTTCTCACCAAAGCCTGTTACAAAGTAATCAACAGGATTGTATGAAGCACTAGCCATCAGATTCATACTTCCGGCTATAATAGGTATCCAAGGATAAGTCTTTTTAAACCATGCAAGTTTTTGATTCTGCTCGCGCTTTAGTTTCGGACTCGTCATTGCGAAGAGAGTACTAATAGCAAGGAACTTTGTCTTTCTACTAACTCTAAGCTTAATAAAATCTTGAAACTTATCTAGCGGCCATGCCTGCCAGAAATCGACAACCTCAATATCATAGCCATTATCACGAAGATGAGTAGCTATTCTATGCGCTCCTGGAGCACGTTTAATAGATATCCATTCCGTGTTTAATGTCTTAGTATGAGCTGAGTCGTTACTATTGTTAATTTGTATTCTGGAATCAGACGAATCTCGTCTCTCAACCATACCGCCAACAATAATGCCATGCCCCTGGTACTGAGGCTTAGCGTCAGTCGCTATAATTTGCATTAAGTTCTATCGCTTTTTACCGATATTGTACTTAGCTACAAGCTCCCATTGATCTTTTTGTTTATGTGGTATAATTTTAAGCCGTGATACTGGAATTGTATCATCAATCTTATCTTCTTTCACCACTTCAACTAATCCCCAATCAGACAATAGCGTTGTAATAGTATTCCTACGCTGCTTATCTTCACTAGAGAAATCAGTCGGCTTTCCATCAAGATCAAAAAGCTCTTTAAAGTGTACAATATAATATTTACCTTGCTTATGCAAGATATGACATGATTGAAATAGAGTGTTTGTTTTCTTAGAGGCTACGCCGATACGAGTCAGCGTCTCTCTTACTTTCAGAAAATCATCATCTTCTTTTAATTTAACTTCTACCAAATTTTCTACAAGATTCATTATTATTCACCTTTATATAATCTCGTTTTAAGTTCACTGATTTGATTTTCTGAGAGGATTTTTAGATATTCTGTAGCCTGGGGAAAGTCTACTTTGTAGTATTCCATGACGATATCAATACTCTCATTATCTTGTCTTTTGAACCATTTACTAAATCTCTTACGAGGTCTGATACTATTTAGGTAATAGTCATACGCGAGCCTGTTATCGATATCAGGTCGCATATTCATCTCATTAGTGTAGAAAATTGTATCCGGGTATAGTGATAGAGCTCTATTGACGAGATAGCCCGGATACTGCTTCTCGTCGTACTCATCTTTCATTATATCCTTCTTATTAAAAGATATAGAATTTACATAATCAAAAGGGTTCATTACCAGTGCCTTATATTTCCAGCAACAATAACCAAACAAGTAATAAAGTTAACAAGAACAATTACAGTTCTTATAATTGCCACTTTATCAGCTTCCCAGTCATCATCACTTTCTTTTTCACCTAAGCTTTTAGCCCATAGTCTCCATAGATATCTCATCAATCCATCTTCCTAAAAACTTCACGCCAATGTTTATTTAGGACCTCGCGAGCTTCGTTCACAAGCTTTTCATACTTCTGAACTATCTCCTTAGCCTCATTTACAGTCATCTCTTTCTTATTTGAGCTCACAATTCACCATAATCTCAGCAAGACAGGCAGACATGTTAACCTCTTGATCAGCAACAAAGGCAGCCTTATATTGATAATCAGCAAGAGTTAATACCAACTGAGGTATCGCACTCGGTTGAAAGAGGGTAGCGGCTTGATCGTAAAACTTACGAAACAAAGAACTCGGATCATTATCAGCATTCTCAGCAACCCACTTTCTTACTGCAGTAAAGTTTTTATTCTTCATCTGCTCAATAAGAGAGTTAAGAGTTACTTCTTGAATGTTAGCAAGAATACCTGAATCGATTTTACCGGTAGCACTGTACCGTTGAACTTCATTAATGACTCGACGCCAATCAGGGAAGTGCTTTTGCACCATTGCTGCTAGTACCTGCTTATCATACTCAACTGATTCCATCTCTAAGATAGAACATAGACGTTTAAAGAACTGACCAGCAAGATTAGGCTTATCGCTATTCTTGATAGTAAAGTCAATTACAGAGCATCTCGAATGAAGAGGTTCAATGATTCGGTTCTTAAAGTTACAGGTAAGAATAAAACCACAATTGCTAGAAAACTCTTCCATGAAGTTACGAAGGGCAGGTTGAGTTGAATTAGCATTCAAGTAATCAGCCTCATCGAGGATAACATACTTACGACCGCCTTGAAACGATACACTTGACGCAAACTGCATAATCTCATTACGCAAAGTATCAATGTTACCGTTCATACTACCATTAATGATAATATAATCACATTCTAATTCTTCTAGAACAGCTCTAGCAACTGTAGTTTTACCTACTCCTGGACCTCCGGATAAGATCAGGTTAGGTATATTGCCTTTAGTAACAAACTCACTAAAGGTAGTTTTTAGTTCATCGGGTAGAATAGTTTCAGCCAACCTAGTTGGTCGATACTTTTCACACCAAAGAAACTCGTCGCGAATATTCGCCATATTTCACTCCATACATTATATAAAAAGGTTTATGAGTTTTCTTTCAGCCAAGAAAGAATATTCAAAGGTGCTGTTTCACCATAAGGATCGCCTGGTGCTTCGTCTTGAGCGTCAGGTTCAATAAACCACTTCTCAATTTTACCATTATCTACTACGCAAGCATAGCGCCATGATCGTTCACCGAATCCAAGATTGTTCTTCATCACAGACATTCCCATAGCACGAGTAAACGCACCAGAGCCATCAGGTATCATTTTTACCTTTTTAATTTTCTGTGCTTTTGCCCATGCATTCATCACAAAGGTATCATTAATTGATACACAATAGATGTCTTTGACACCAAGCTTCTTAAAGTCAGCATGGTTATCTTCAAATCCAGGCAATTGCATAGTAGAACAAGTAGGTGTAAATGCACCAGGTAGCGAGAATAATACAACACGCTTGCCTGCGAACAAGTCAAACGTTGTAACATCTTCCCACCGGAATGGATTATCACCAGGGATGCTCTTATCCCTCACACGCGTTTTGAATACCACACTTGGTACAACGGCAGGTAACTTTTGCTCGTCGTCATCAAAGAGGTTCCATTCGCGTTTAACTTTAACCGTAGTCATCTTAATCTCCAGTATAGCTAGAATTAGCTTCAGTTGCAATAAAATATTCAAGTCTAGGTCCGTATGTATTAACCGAAGTAAATCGAGCAATACCTTTCTTAGACACTTCAACAAGATAGTTCAGATTTAGTAGTTTTAGATTCTCAACTTTAAATACGAATTTAAAATCGTTATCAGTTTCTCCCACATCACTACTATAAGTATCAGCTGTTGGGTTCTTACTATCTTCAGCTGAGATACTAACCTTACCGGCCGATCCATTGATACTTACTTCAGGCAGCTGCATTACGCTAGCTGCTCTTAACACAGACTGGATCTCAGCCCATGTAATTTCTACTTTCACTTCTGGTTCAGGAAAGTCGATCTTCTTATCTGGCGGTGTAAGAATCATAGCAGGTTCAGCAAATGTATAATTAATTGCTTTATTACCTTCATTGATAGTTACACGTTGCTCAGAGAAAGAAAGCTCAGGTGCCTCAAACAATGATACAACACCTAAGAAACGATTGAGGTCATAGATACCTCCTTGCACAGGGAACGTCTCATCCACTGTAGCAGTAGCAATGACAGTCTTCTGAGGCGAAATAGTACTGACTTCATTGCCTGGTTTGAATAGGACTGAAGGATTAATCTGAGAGAAATTCTTCAATACTCCTACTGCTGCTTCACTTAATTCCATAATATATACTCCAATTATTTACGCTTGACTTGCGACTGATCAGCGGTAGCGGTTGCTCCAACTGCAGCCAAGTCTGCTAGACTACCTCCAAAGATATAACTACCAACATGCTGCAGCTTCATCCATGGACATAACCATACACTCATACCCATATTACGTACCCACTGACAGAACATATAGTCTTCAGATAGATAGCGATTAGAGTATGTCTCTCTTTCAATGCCTTCACGCTTATTGGCAAGAAACTCAATTACCTCTTCCTTAGTAGGATTAGGATTATTATCATAGAAGGCTGTAATCTCAGGTACTAGATTCTGAGACTTATCATCGATAAGCGCATCGAAATAAGCCATGATCTCACGTGAACCATCAAACTCTTTAGTACGTACATGATCAGGCTTATATAACATCTGAGGATATTGTTCTTGAAACTTCTCAAATACCTCACGTCGAATCATCATAAAGCCAGTACCACCTTCGAGCACTTCTTGAGGCTTATCTAGCTTAATAGTATTTTTACCATTAGCAGGATTAAATACATAATCACCTACAAAGTTCTCAAGTACATTAGGGTCATCATCAGCAGCTCCCATATCGACAGCTTGCTTAATTTTCTCCCATGAGATACATTTCTTAGGATAAGGACCACACATAATATCAAACGCTTTGCCGTCATTGAGATCTTCATGCCCATCAATAATAGAAAGCATTGCTAATACATCCTGAGCACTAAATCCGATATCGGAGTCAATAAACATAAGATGAGTACAATCACTTCGCATAAATTCATCAGCACAGTAGTTACGTGCACGAGTAATCAGACTCTCATTGAACAGATAGTAAAACTTAAGCGGAATATTATGAGCTCGAAATAGAGCAGATAGGTCATTAGTTGACTTAGTAAACATACCAGCACATTGGCCACCATACATAGGTGCAGCAATCATTAGCTTTTTTTCACGTACCTTATCAATATTAACTTGTAGTTCCATTAAGCAGCTCCTTCCACTTTCTGCATTACTAGTTCAGCAACAGGCTGACCAGCTTGCAAGAAAAGCTCTCCTCCATCTACTCTTAGAATACCTGATACAAGACCTTTATATCCTGGCTCAAAGATTAATGAATCAACAGTTACACCACCATCAAACAAATCAGAGGTAGCTACGATATACGCTACATGACCGTCAGGTACATTAACATACACATCACTAGTGAACTCATATGCGCCTGGAAACATATGCCAGATCTCTCGTTCTTTATTAGGATCACCTGGATCGATCATCGTAGGTAATTCATAGGTTTCACGCTTCATGTAATTATCTTCTGTACTTACGAGAGGATTACCTTGGAAGCCTCTTACTGTAGCAGCAGTCACTTCAACTGATACAGCTTTCACTCCACCTTCTTCTACACCATTGGTATATGGATTTGGATTAACAAACATTATTTAACTCCTGTACTGTTATCAAGTTTACAGCTTGCGAGGTCAGCAGTATACCACTTAGCCTGAGCCTCAGCCGATTTATCTTTTTGCCACTTCTTAGTAGCTGGATCATAAGCGCCGACACGAGAATTAATTTCTTTAATAACCTCGCTCATAACTTTATTACCATCGTAGCCATACTTGGCTATCTCGCCGTATGCAAAAACAATAATATCTGCCATTGCATCAATGCGTTCTTCTTCAGTCCTAGCCTCAATAAACTCACCTAGCTCTTCGACAATCATAGCGACAAAGCCATTACGGTCAGGAGCTTGATGAGTAATAAGACGTTCATCAGACCATTCTTTAATAAGTTCAAAATTAGTTTTCATTATACACCATTCACAAAATAATAGGGATTTTCTTTAGTAGTAAACGAAGGTCCGTCCACGAGTACATTATCATCAAAGTTCATAGATAGAACTTTATTCGCCTTCGATTTAGAGGATTTAGCAAACTTAGTGCTAGATATATTTAGCTCACCGTCAACAAACATCGGCGAGATCTCATTACGAAATAACTCAAGGCACCCATCTTTAAACCTTAAGCAGCTAAAAGTACCATCCACCTCATCTAGAGATCTCTGATCGTTTAACCATAAGTTGAGGAGTTGAGTATCCCAACTATGGTCTCCATACACACCTTGCATCTCCTTAACAAAGTCTTCTTTTATAATACCGTTATGCCATAACCAAGAATTATCTTCTTGACTAGGATGAACAGTATCAAGAGTTCTTTCACCAGACGTAGGCGCTTGAATATGCCCAATCCAGTATGCCGTTTCATAGAATCCAATAGGCGGCATTTTAAATGCTCCAAACCCTTTATCGATAAGAGTTAGAGACTTGCTCTTTGGAATATATGCTGATATAGAATACGAATGCTGACCTCTATAAGAGTTTAGTTCAGCAAGCTCTTTAAACTTATCTATATCATATGATCCAAATATTGCGCACATTACGTAAGATACCCTGTAATTAGTTCCGGCCAGTTAATAGGCCTTTGATATGGAATAGGATCCTCAATACCTGCCTTAGCGAAGTTAGCAATACGCTCAGCACAAGTAGGACACTCTCCACAACTCCATCCTTTATTATCTGGATTATAACATGAAAGTGTACTTAATAGCAACTGTTCTTTTTCCATTTCCAAACATATTTTAATCTCTTCTGCTTTAGATAGATGACTAAAGGGAGCAACAATCTCTACCTTGTGAGTTCTATTCTGACTAGCAACAGCATTCATACTATCAACAAACTTCTGAGAAGTATCCCAATAGCCATACTCATCATGAACTTGCAGTCCTGTAAATACATGAGAAGCATTAGCAGCTTCAGCACATGACATAGTAAGAGATAAGAGAATCATATTACGGAAAGGTACATAAGTAACAGGTTGAGGGTCACCCAACACGTCTTCGATAGTAGGCATATCAACATCCGTACCACCAATATTAGCAGACATAGGCTTAGCAATATCTCCTAGAATATTTAAGTCAAGAATCTTATGCTTGATACCTAACTTATTACATAGTTCAAAAGCCTTCTCAAGTTCTACTCTCTGCTTCTGACCATAATCATAACTAATAGCACTAACCTTCTCCCTACCATAACGCTCTACAAGCATCATAGTCATAACAGAAGAGTCTAGTCCTCCAGACAGCACTGCCAATACATTCTTATTAGTATCAGGTAATGCTTTCTTTGCTTCACTCAAATTCATTTAAATCTAACTCCAACTGAGGGTTTAATCTTTCTGGATCTTCTATATCAGCTTTCATACGCTGAATATAGATAGTTGCATCCATTAACTCTTCTTGTAAATGATTAAGCCAGTCCCAGAACTTAAGATCATCTCTCTCAGTATCTGTACCATACTTAACTTTACCTGCCCTGGCCCGCGCGAGGTATTTACCAACTACAAACTTTACGTTAGGGTCTAGTTCCATTATTATATCACCTTTCTATAATCTAGAGCAATTCTATGAACTACTCGGTCATTCATTTTATCAAACGCCCATCTCTTATGCAGAGTAAGCCATTGCTCGCTAAGAACAATATCTCCCAACTCCCAATCATGATGATATATGTTATCATCGTTTAAGGCAAGCTCCATTATATATTCTTTAAACTCTTCAAACTTTTCTTTAGAGTAACCTTTAATACCAGCGACTTGATAGAAGGGAAAATATAATCCTTCTACGCCTGCTGGATTTTTATAATAGAGATCAAAGGGTTTAAGTTCAGGCCATATCTTCGACCAGTCCTCAAACGATACATCCTCTACAGGAGGATTCTTCATATTCTCTTTTAGGTTCTCTAACAATTCAGGATCAGGATCTTTATGTCTGCTTAGTATATCAAGAGTACTATCATAGCCAACATTAATATCAGTTCTATCTGTCTTGAATCCAGCATGCACTTTAAGCTCTTTCATCTTATAGCGTTCATGTCTACCAAGACTATAATAAACCTTAGACATATTAAGCCATGAAGTACGACTGCCCTCTACACCTTTATCAGCGTAGATCCATACTAGAGGATGCCGTTTATTTTTAAATGCTGCATTAACATGCCATTCAAGGTCTTCTGTTCTATTAAATAGTCCAGGCTTACCTCTTTCATTAAGCGCTCCAGTCACTCTGGAAACACCATCGGCAATAGATACATCCTTAAGGATATCTTTTTTCTGCTCAGTATTAAAATGTCTCTCTACATTACCAATTTTATTACATATATTAAGTTGCTCATCAGGAGTTAGCTTTTGACCTTTAATTACAACACAGAGATTAGATACGACTGTACTGCCGATAAATTTCATCTCTTCGTCTGAAGCAGTCTTCAAGTCAATATCACTAAACTCTACTACCCAACCATTTAATATTCTAACTCTCATTAGATCTCCTCTGCTACTCCTAACACTTCTGCTGAGAATAGTAATAAGGCAGCGCCTTCATACATACCAAAGTAAAGATAACCACAGGCTCCGAACCTTAGAATACTCTTTACGATACTAATATAAAAATGCCGCTTACCTGGATCTTTATTAATCATTATTGTCTCTCCGTTTTACGATGTGGAATAGTTTCTTCAATTAAGTAAGGAGTAATCTTTTCAATTACATGATCACCACTAGCTCTTACCGGGTTGATATCAATGCCGCCTCTGCGAGTATATAAGCATGCAACTAGAATCTCAGTCTCTTCGTCTAAGATATCACGTAATCGTTTATAGATACACTCACAAATCTCTTCATGGAAATGATTCTCTTTACGCATTGATACAATATACTGCATAAGCGATTCAGGAGTTACACAATCAGGACCATCGATATGAATATATACATCACCCCAATCCGGCTGATTAGTAACACGACAGTTAGATCGAAGCGCATTAGACGTTACCTGAAACGGCATAAACCCTAACATAGGAGCACGCTCTAAGATTTTAGGATCTTCATTATAATGATCGAACGATGTCTCTTCTACATCTACAATACTCTCTAAGCGTACAAAGTGACCAAGTACAGCAGGTTGAGGTAAATCATTATCTGTATAGTAATGAAAGCAAGCTTGCACATTACAATCTAATGCCTTACTAAGGTCATCAGAGATCTTTAATTGAACTTTACCAATCGCTGAGTTTTTAAATTCACCGAACTTAGCCATATTATATGAGTTAAGATATAGCTTAAGAGACTTCGACTCAACAATACATTCACTCTCAGACGGATATACTAGCTTAACTACACCACTAATCGGGAATCCATTATCTAGAAGAAATGAAACTTCATAACAGTTCCATGTATCGTAACCTACGAACGGTAGACTATCTTCATCGATATCATATATCTCTCTATTAAGCACTCGAGGTACAGGTACAAGTAGACTAGGATCTACTTTATCAGGAGTAACATACGGTTTAACAATTGAACCATCTCCTGCTTTACCTAAATGCTCAGAAACAATCTCATTTAACTTATTTGTATTATCATTCATTTTAACCACCTACTGTCTTTAATACTTGTTCTACTCTATCCCTAACTGAACCAGTCAATACATGTACAGGTCTAGGGATCTCAGATATTAGTCCTTCAAAAATATTTACGATATCATCTCTAAATTGCTGATTAGTAGAACGCACACCATCATCAACCATATCAAACTCAGGTCTGATATAAAAAACGTAATCATATTCTGTTATAGTTTTTTCGTATATACTGCGAGCCTTAGCTAAGGTTTCTGGCTTCACTTTATGAGCCAGATTTAAATATAGAGTATATACTAGACCGTCAAGAGACGTCCTATCAGTTAACATATCTTTATTCATAAAAATATTAACAATATGCTTTTGCATAATTAAAAGCTGAGTCAAGTCTGACCCTGCCTCATTAATATCAAACCCCATCTGCTTAATCTCACGAGTCACCTCGTCACATATACTATATCCTTTAAACATAGGCTCTGATCTCAATGCGTTAAGTAGAGTAGTTTTACCTACCGACTGCGCACCCGTTATACCAATTCTCATAATTTACCTTTTAGTAACATAACCCACATCTTAACAGATAAGATTCTGAGTTCATCAATTAATTTTTTCTCGTCTGTACCTTCTTCAATATCATGACTAAAGAACAACTGAATATCACCGCCATCTAACTTATCAGTAACTTTATGAATAACCACACCAGTAGTAGGTAAGTTTAAATCGACAGCTTTACGTTGAGGATGAATACCAACAAGTTCAGGATACTTAATAATATCACCAGGATGAACATTATACATATTACTTTTAATACTATCACCACTAATGATCCTTAAGTATCCATGCAAGGTAACAATAGCATCTTCAGGCAGTTCCTTTAATCTCTCAAGGATATCTGCATGAGGTAATACTTCACATTGATTCTTAATCCAAGGATTAATTTCAGTACGCTCTTTATCTAGATATACTTTATCAGGCCATCGACCTAACTTCTCACATATACTAGCTAACTCATTACCAGAGTTAGAGAATAACGCTACCCACATAATCACCTCTCACTTATATTGTGCCTGAACATGTTTATATTATAGAAGATATCCTCTTCATTGGCAACTGATTCCTCCATCATAGTATAAAGTTTTACTGACTCTTTATTATCTAGCCCGTAAATATCATACTCAGGTTGACGTTGATACCTAATACCTTTAATACCATGCACTACAGGATTGGAAGTATCAATAGTATCAATCCATGACCAATGCCTATAATAAGCAAACTCTTGAGGGAGACCAGCGCCTAGAAGATGATGAGGTTTACAGGTATTAATAATACCATCCTCTAACATCTGTGATAACATTTGTTGACGACCCTTCATCCAGGAATGATACTTAGTCGGCTCATCAGGATATTCAGACTCATACCAGCTATAATCAAAAGAGATACCGATAATATCAGCATGTTGATTCATATACTGATAGCATCTCTGTATCTCATTCCAATCTTTACCTTGAACCACACCCATTTTCTTACCAGGTAGATCTTTATACTTACTATCCCACTCTTTAAAGTTATCAATAGTACCTTGACAATCTTCTAATACATCCGGAACTATATAAGCACTAGGTTTAAGATCTTCAACAAAGGTAGCAAAGTGATCCATATCAAAAGCAGTACCTAACTCAAAGATACTATTATCAAGAATCACATAGCGGCCGCGGTCAACTGCCTCTTGAAAGAATTGATAGTAATCAAAACTCTCTTCAAATAGATGCACTAACGCATAATCATAATCTGTATATTGCTGCACTTTACGAATAATCGATAAAGGCGCTTCATGTGCTACTCTCATAATATAAACCTTATTTAAATACTTCCAATAACTTCTCTACGAAGCACTGAATTATGATCACCAAACTTACCTAAACAACAAGCAGTAGAAGTAGAGGAGTTAGTATCTTTAATACCTCTTTGAGATACACACGTATGAGCTGCTTCAACGATAACCATAACGTCATCCGATTCAGTAATAAACGCAATTGCTTCTGCAATCTGCTGAGTCAATCTCTCTTGAACTTGAGGTCGCTGAGCGAAGTATTGAGTAATACGATTCAGCTTAGATAGTCCGAGAACTTTTTCACCAGGGATATATGCAATATGAGCTTTACCGATAATAGGTCGTAGATGATGCTCACAATCAGAATACATAGTAATATCCTTCTCAAGAACAAACTCATCACCATTACAGAACTTATTCTCTACAGTAGTACACTTAGGAAATGTATCATAACGTAAACCAGAGAAGATCTCATCTACATACATCTTAGCAACGCGCATAGGAGTCTCTTCTAATGAATCATCACGTAGATCGAGTCCAAGTACTTCTAACATCTGCTTAGTTAGATCAGCAATCTTCTCAATCTTTACCTCACGATCTTCAGCTACAAGATCAGTAACAGGGGTATTAATACCTTTGAGGTCAAGATACTCATTTACTTCTTTACCCAGTTCGGGATTATTCTTCGACATTTATTTCTCCTTCTTATAAATTGCAGAATTAGCTCCATGCTCAGCACATTCAACAGATTCGACCCAGCATCGGTTATTTGACTTGCGCCTAATAAGTTCATCAGCAAATACAAATGCATGATACGCAAACTTCTCAGCGCCTACTCCATCAAAGATTCGCAGTTCAGCGATATCCATCTCTTCCAACTCACGCATCTTATCCATATGCGGATCATCTTTATCTACGGCTACTTTATGATCAAAGTGATCTTCTAGCCAAGCTTTAATTTCTTTTAGACCGCCAAAATCAACAGCCCAGTTTTTATTATCTAGTTCTTTACATCCAAACGTAAAGGTAAACGCCAAGCTATAACCATGCAATAAATGACAATGCGAATGATCAGCATTAGGCTGCCTGAACACGGATGATAGGCCAATATTATGCCCATAATGTTTAGTACTTAAATATGCCATACTTATTTCTTCTCCCAACAAAAGTTAATCCAGCTGTCATCTTTACTTCGCTCAATAGTCTTATGCCAGAAATCAGGCATATAGTCTTGATCAGTATTAAGTACACAACATGCAACACTCAAATTTTCCATATCCAATTCATCGGGTACACTATCCCTCCAGTCTTGAATAATCTCTTTAACGGTAACACCACTATCAATGATATCATCAATTAATAATATACGCATACCGCTATTAATATCCTCTGGAATCCAAGCAACAGATTCCTTCTCAGTACTATCACGGGTAGACCATGACATAGCAGTCATTGGAATATCCAATTTATATGATAGTCTAGCCGCTAGGAAAAGGCCACCCCTAGTTACTCCAACCACTCGATTAAAAGGCTGACCAATAGCCTGTATATTATTATAGATGTGTTCTACACCTTCTTCAAAATCTTTTAATGTATAATCCATTCTAACCTCACTTTAACCAACTCACTAAAACCTTTCTATTACCTTTAAGCACCTCAGCAACTTCATGCAACATCTCTACATCATATACTACTGACTGTCCAACCTCTAAATTTACTACATGAGGTATAATATCGGCACCCTGCTCATCATCTGCGTCATCTTTACGCATATATCTATTTACATCAAACTCAAAATCATCTTTTTTATAATGCTTTGTATATACAATCGTCTCTCCACCTATTAGATCATCAGACTTCTCAAGTAAAGTAATAACTGTACACTGAGACTGCTGACCAACATCCGCATGACGTCTAGTAAATGAGCCTTCTGTATAATTTAAAAAATAATTTCTATCAGCATTTAACTTGAAGTGCTTACCAAGCTTGTCTTTAATAACACCAGACTTATCAGACGGTATATTTCTATAATCAACATAAAAGAGATTATGCAATCGCTTCACTCTCTCGTTAGTACACTCATCATATATTTTATTAAAAAGTTTAATATCTTCTTTATTGAAAATATCTAACACTTCATAGTTAAACACCAATTTTATTGCCCCACAGATAAGTATGTACTCTCGCACTTACATTATAACCACGATTAAATGCCTCGGTGGCTACATCAGCATCGCATATCTTCTGCCCTTCGACAGTTGCTCCAGCTGGCATAATCCAAATAGGCCAATCGACACCATGATATCTAAACGCAGCGATAACATCATCGAGTTCAGACCACGACTCATCAGTACCGTTAATAACGAACTTCAATTGTCCATTATGACATACCTCTTGATAAGAGGCAACTACTTCCGGCTTAATAGCACGTTTAGCTTCTTCACCAGCAACAGACCATAGCTTAGGACTTACAGAGAGGAATAATTCACCGCCCCATACATCTCTATACTCAGCATAGTATTGTAAGAACTTATCATGAAGCTTTTGAGTACCATTAGTTTCGTAAGTAACAAACTTAGGTAGGTCACGTTCCTCTTCATATACTTTCATAATATCTACAGAACATTCTTGCCCATGCTTCATCAGAGGCTCACCGCCAGTAAAGCACATATGACGTTCAGAATTATTAAAGTTAAATTTACCTTGAGGATTCCAAGGACCTACCATACATTGACGAATCTTATCCGCAATCTCTTTAGGGGTTCCTTGATTATTAAGACCTTTGAATTTCTTAGCCCATGAATAGGACGAATCGCACCCAAACTCAAAAACAGGAAGTTCATCCATAGTCTTATATTGACTTACATCTAGTTCTTGATATGGGAGCTCATACGTTTCAGGCTTGGTCGGTTCTTTCTGACCAAAGCCATTGCATTGTAAATTACATAGGAAAAATCTTAACCAGGCAGTAGGTACACCTGTATATTGACCTTCACCCTGAATAGAGTTAAAGATCTCTGAATAGTAATAGTTTTTATCGGACAACGTATTGACTCCTAGTTTTGTTTTAGTTGTGGAAGGGCACAACTCGTATAATTATTTATCTCGATTTTTAACCGTGCGGATAACTTTCTTCCAATTCTTTTGAAAGCGTTCTTTATGAATTCTATTCGCACGTTTAAAGTATTCCACTCCATCGAGATGATCCAGTTCATGCTGGAAAACTCTTGATGCCATTCCATCAAATTTCTTTACCACTACATTACCGTACGGGTCCTGAAACCTCACACGAATAAATCTTGGTCTTTTAACTTTAATCGTAACACCAGGATAAGATAAACATCCTTCATCCATTACGACCTCTTCATCATTATAATATGTTATCTTAGGGTTAAAGGCAACTATTGGTGGCTCAGAATACATAACAAAAGCACGTACATTAATACCCAATTGGTTGGCTGCAAGTCCAATGCCATTATTATCTTTCATTGCATTAATTAACAAGTGTGATAATTTTACTGGGTCAGTAGAAGGAGAGTTAAATTCAAACTCAGGTATTACTTGCCTCAGCATATCATTCTGATGACCTAGAAATATTGCTCTATATGGTTTCATAAGCAGGTCCGTTAAGGTATATCTCATTTAGTAGAGTTTGTTTAACCTCATCACTATTGATACTAGCCTTCTTTATAACTACTGGCAAGTCAGTACTCTTATCTAATCGATTACCGAAATCATCATAGTACCAGGTTCTCTTTTCTGGGTGTAGATCATCAGGACCTAATTCCTTATAAATTACTTCTTGCTTCATGCTGCTATCCTACTAAAGTTCTTATATTTCTCAAAGCGTACTACATTATTGAACTTGTCAATAAGTTGGTCTCCCTTATGACTTATTATAAAGACATTCGTGTCAGAAGTCAACTCATTTAGGATTTTTAGGAACTCATCAGTACCAGATGTATCGAGAGAGGAATCAAATACTTCATCCATAATAAGTAAATTAGTAGATGCGCTGTTACGAATCTTAGCAACTGCTCTCCAAGTAAACAATAATGCTAAGTCAATACGCATCTTCTCACCTTCCGAGAAAGAAGCATAAGAGAACTCATCGCGATATCTAGACTTAATAGTTTCATTAAAGCCTTCATCTAGTTCAAACTGTACGAAGAAGTCCATTGCAGCAAGATACTTATTGATTAACTTATTCATAATAGGTACATACTGTTTAATAATTCGTGTCTTAATACCAGTATCTTTTAAGATGAAAGAGATAATACTTAATGTATTTCTATCGTTAACTAAAGTAATTTTAGCTCTCTCACCAGCTTCTTTCTCGTCATTAAACTTAGCTAACTGCTTTACATCTTTATTCTTAGACGTCTTAACATCAGATAAGTTTTCGATATCGCGAGTTAGCTTCTGATTAGTATCTTGTAAGTTATTAACCTGCCAAGTCTTTTCTGTAATAGAGGACTGATTAATCTGAATTTCAGACTGCACAGATGAGATCTCTGATATACGACTTTCAGCAACCTCTAACTCTTGTTGCAACTTCTCAATTCCAACTCTAGTCTCCTCAAGCTGGTCTTCTTTACTCTTGACTGTATCACATT
>Ga0222717_10000071_pt1 | contig 76255 bp, 65 predicted proteins | sample C33_18DmetaG_FD_165053 | JGI IMG/M metagenome (GOLD analysis project Ga0222717, IMG submission 165053) | Estuarine water microbial communities from San Francisco Bay, California, United States - C33_18D | ecosystem: Environmental > Aquatic > Marine > Unclassified | place: USA: California... | reverse complement strand
CAGCCGCCGCATTGATTTGCCGTGCACTTGGCGTTCCCAGCCGGATCGCTTATGGCTGGTCTGGAGGCATCCTCTACCGTGAACAAAACTTATTTGTCTACCGCGCCAAGGACGCCCACGCATGGACTGAAATCAAGCTGAACGGCTACGGCTGGGTTGTCTTTGACACCACCCCCTCCGACATCGATGCTGCCCCGATAGCACGAAGTGCACCTGCAGGCGCCACGCCACCCAATCCAGCGCAAGCAACAGCTGCAACGAACAGCAAGGAAACTCCACAAAATGCTCTAGTCCTCAATACTCATAATAAGGATTTCACTCTCAATCGGCTAGTCATCGCACTCACTTTTCTCGGGCTATGCTGCCTTGCATTTCTTGTAGCGAGGTATTTTAAAAAGCCACCGCCAGATATCTATGGGAAATCTCTGAGGGCGCCCACTCCTGGATACATGCTATCTTTTAAGCAAGCATGCTCTGCTCTCGGGAAACCCATGCCAAATGGTCACACGCTACGCCAGCACATCATTGCGCTCGAGGTGACAGGAAAACCACTCACATTTGCATCAGAATTGTTGGATTACCACTACGGCGTCTTCTATGGCGATTTGATGCGAAACTCGTCACGGGAAAAGAACCTGACTAAATCAATCCAAAGGTGGTATCAATCCGCAGCACACAAATAGTCTTTTTTCTCGAAATGCATTGTTTATTAGATACGTATGAATACCTCATCACATGTATTATCGCACTCTATTTATTACCGCGCTGCTTGCAGTCACCACCCATGCAGCGGAATTCGCCTTTCAAAAAAATGATACCATCGTCATCGTCGGCAATGGTCTTGCTGACCGCATGCAACATCACGGATGGACCGAAACTTTAATCCAGTCATCCACTAAGGGACAATCACTTAGCTTTCGCAACATGGGCGTGAGTGGAGACCGTGTGAGCAAACGCCCACGCTCGAAAGGTTTCATGGCTGAGGACAAATACCTGAAACATATCAAGCCAGACGTCATCTTCGCTATGTTTGGCTGGAACGAATCGTTCGATACTAGCCCTAGCGATTACCAAAAGCAACTCGTCGCTATGGTCAAACGCTACAATGAGATGAAGCCAAACGGCAAATCAGCTCCTCGCATCGTGCTGTTCTCTCCCATCCCTTTTGAAAATTTGAATGATTCAAACCTACCAAAAGGCATAACTTATAATAAAAAGCTCGCTTCCATCACTGAAGCAACACGCGCTGCAGCAACCCAGGCTGGCGTCAGCTTCGTAGATATTTTCAACCCCATGTTGACTCGCTACAGCTCCAACAAAAAACCGCTGACGTTCAATGGCGTCCATTTAAATGAGCAAGGTTATATCAATTTGGGTGAAATTATCACCAGCAGCCTGCTATCAAAAGTAATTACAACAAACACATCAGATGAAAAACTCAAAGCTCATGTGTTAGACAAAAACCTCCACTGGCATCACCGTTATCGTGCCGTTGATGGTAATGATGTATGGGGCGGCCGTTCCACCCTGAAATTTGTAGACGGTCAAACCAATGCCGAAGTTCTTCAGAAAGAGCTACTCATACTTGATACCATGACCGCTAATCGCGACAAAAAAGTCTGGGCTATTGCAAACGGAAAAACTTACAAGGTAAACGACTCGAACGTCCCTCAACCTATTCCCGTCATCTCAAACGTAGGTGGTGGATCCCGCTCATCCAGTGCCGCCAAAGAAGGCAACCTCAATTATCTTTCAGGGGAAGAAGGCTTAAAAAAAATGCACTACCCGAAAGACTTCAAAGTGAATCTTTTTGCCTCAGAAAAAGAATTTCCGCAACTCGCCAACCCAGTTCAAATGCAAGTCGATGCAAAGGGACGCGTCTGGGCCGCTGTATGGCCAACGTATCCAAAGTGGGAGCCCAAAAAGAAAATGGGAGACGCTTTGATGATCTTTGAAGACACCGATGGCGATGGTAAAGCTGACAAAGCCAAAGAATTTGCCAAGGTTCACTGCCCGCTTGGATTTGAATTCTGGAATGGAGGTGTGCTTGTTACCACACAACCAGATCTGATTTTTCTCAAGGACACCGATGGAGATGATGTTGCCGATGTTCGAATCATCATGCTCCAAGGATTTGGATCATCAGACACCCACCACGCTGCTAACAATCTGATTTTTGGTCCCGATGGTGGTATCTACTGGCAAAGCGGTATCTTTCTCGTTAATAATCACGAGCATCCATGGGGAACATCACTCAACACCGGGGCATCCGCGATGTATCGATTTGATCCACGCCGCCACACGATTGCCTTCCACGCCAATAATCGGCCCAACCCACACGGCATTTCTTTTGATCGCTGGGGTTATCATTACGCAAATGATGGCACTGGTGGCCGCTCCTTCCAAGTCCGACCCAGCGGCAATGGTTTCAAAATGTTCCCTCTGGTCAAAAAAGAAGTTCGCCCAGTCGCTGCCGACGCTGTTATCTCCTCAACGAACTTCCCCGATGAAATGCAACAGGACTTCATGGTCTGCAACACCATTGGCTACCTCGGCCTAAAGCGTTACAAGATGCACCGTGAGGGATTTCCTGATAAAAAATACAAATTCGGCGAAGTTTGGGGCACACCTACAGAAGATTTCCTTAAGAGCGACGACAAAAACTTCCGGCCAACTGACGCCGTGTTCGGAGCGGATGGAGCACTCTATATTGCCGATTGGCACAATGTCATTATCGGTCACATGCAACACAATATCCGTGACCCCAATCGCGATAAAAAACACGGCCGGATTTACCGTATGGTCAATACCAAGAAGCCGCTACAGAAGCCCGTCAAAATAGCCGGTGCGTCCATCGGTGAACTCCTTAAAAATCTTGAGCATCCGGTAGATGGTATTCGTCACCGCACACGGGTCGAGCTATCTGCACGCCCCACCAAGGATGTAATTACCGCTACCGAAAAATGGGTCGCAACCAAGGACGCAAAATCGGAGAAAGACGCACACGCCATGCTCGAAGCACTATGGCTACACCAACAACACAACGTGCGTAACAAAAAATTATTAGTATCTGTGCTCGCATCACCTTCACAACACACACGCATTGCCGCGGCAACAGTAAAACACCACTGGGAGGTCGCCGACCCCGCAAAAGGTGTTGCTGAAATCGAAAAAGAAGCGGAGTTCATCATCACTCCAGGGGGAATCACCAAAGATACTCCCGAACTGACCGAAATCCTAATCAACACAGTAATCGAAAAACTTCAGTTCGACGTCAAAACAGTTACCTTAAAGGCTGGCAAGAAGGTAAAACTAACCTTCGTTAACCCAGACGCACTGCCGCACAATATCGTAATCGTAAAACCAAACACCGCTGACATGGTGGCAGCCGCTGCCATCAACATGGGAGCTGATGGCTTCAAAAAAGCGTTCATTCCAGAGAGTAACAATATCTTGTACTCCTCAAGAATGCTCGAACGCCGTGAAACACAGATCATTGAGTTCACAGCACCTAGCAAACCCGGCAAATACCCGTTCATCTGCACCTTCCCCGGGCACGCCCAACTGATGCGTGGCTACATTGAGGTTAAGTAAAGTTTCATGTTTGCATACAATCGATAGCATCAAGAAAGGGCGAGCAGCAATGCTCGCCCGCTTTATTTTTAATCAGCTAACTAATCAGAATATAACACCATTTTGTATATTTCTACCTTCTCATGATTGAGCAACTTGAGTTGATGACGATACTGAGCAACAGCTTCCTTGCGACGACTATCTGAGAGCGCTGCAGCAATTTCTGCTTTGGCCAAATTAAAAGTTGCCACTTCAGGGGCCTTAACTCCAGTGACTTCGATAATGTGCCACCCGAGTTTCGTGCTTACGAGTGACGGCTTGTCAAGCGACATAGCAAATACAGCTGCAGCAAAATCTTCAGGTAATCTATCTCGCCGCATCCAGCCGAGGTCGCCACCCTGCTTCTTGCTGCGCTCGTCCTCACTGATACCCGCCGCCACTTTGGCGAAGTCGGCTTTTTTTTCCTGAATCAGTTTCAGCTTTCCTGCCAATGCAGCCTGTGCTGCGTCAGGAGAGTGATCGAGAGCTGCTAGAAAGATGTGCCGCACTCTTCGCCGCTCAGGCATAGTCATCACTTCCTGATGATCGTCATACCACTCACGCACTTCCTCGTCACTGACACTAATGCTATTCTTTATTTTGCTGTTAACGTATTTCTCCTGCTGGATGCGTGCGGCAAGTCGATACCGTAGCTCCTTGCCATTCGCGATCCCCTGCGCCGCGAGTGCCTTGTCGAGCTCTTCCTTGGAGGCAAAGCGTTTTTCAAAACGCGCAACTTCGGCATCGATTTCCTCGTCACTCACAGGAACTTCCTCGCGATTCACACGCACCTTGATACGCATGATATGCTCCTCGATCAGTGAGTTGAGTGCCACCCAGCGCAGGAGTTTTTTTTCTTTCGTGCTGATTTTTTCCACATCACGCCCGGACCGCCAAAGGTTCTCCTGCACGCGGCGATCCACCTGGCCGAGGTAAATCGGCTCATTGTAAACCTTGGCGCACACACCCATCTCCATGGCTTTTCGGATCTTATCAGCATCCGTAGGAAACATCTTGCGCGCCTCACGTTTGAGCGGTCCCGAGAAGATCAGGAAGTCACACAGGATGTAAATGATCAGTGCCGACCAGATCACCATGCGCACCACAAAAGACTTGCTCATTTTCAGCATGCCCAAATCCTAATCAATGAGGCCCGCGCCGCAACCTCTCATTTTTTCAGACAAATACCCCCCGACGCACACGCTTGCACACTACACCATGAAACACGCCAGTATTTTCACCATCATTCCTGTGCTCGCCACGTGCATTCTTCCGGTCAGCGCCCAGGTGGCTGCACCCGCCGTTAAAGATCCGAAAGCCACCCAGTTTATCCGTGTCGATCGTGACAACAAAAACGTACGCCTTCAGACCGGCATCACCAGCTACATCAAAGATGGTGTCACCGTCAATTTGATCGGTGCCATCCACATCGCCGACGCAAAGTACTACACACAGCTCAACAAGGAGTTTAAAAACTACGATGCCCTGCTGTTTGAAATGGTTGGTGGCGACAAAATGAAAGCCGGTAAGGCGAAGGATGCGAAAAAAAAGGCCAAGGACCCGATGATGGCAATGCTCGGAAATGTCTACGGCATGATTAGCAAACTACTTAAACTCCAAAGTCAGAAAGACGGCATCGACTACACCGCGAAGAACTTCGTGCATGCCGACCTTTCGCTCGAGGAATTTGAAAAGCTACAAGCGGAAAAAGGCGAGTCCCTACTCGGGTTTGCCATGCAGAATGCTCAGAACGGAGGTAAGCGTGGCGCCAAGCAACCCGACATGCAAAAGCTGCTCACTGCGGTGCTCAGCGGCAATGCCAATGGCATCAAGCTGGAACTCGTTGATACCCTTGGTGGCGCTGCCGACCAGATGGCGGGCATGATGGGCCAAAGTGTCATCATTGGCGACCGTAACAAAGCCTGCCTCAAGGTGCTCATCGAGCAAACCAAAGCGGGAAAAAAGAAGCTCGGGATCTTCTACGGTGCCGCCCACTTCCCTGACATGGAGAAGGACATGCTGAAAATGGGCTACAAAAAAACCGGACACCGCTGGCTCACCGCATGGGATATCCCCAAGGCAGTAGCCAAACCACAACCGAAAAAAGAACCCGCCGCCATGCCCGACGCCGCGTAACCTGAGGCACGAACCCAATTTCCAAAACCACCCGTGCTAGCCAGCCGGATGGTTTTTGTGTAACGTCCTGCTCCTCCGCCATGTATGCCTCTGTAATGAAATGTTTGATTCTATGCCTCTGTGTATCCCTCGTGGGCACGATTTCCGGAATCTCGGAAGAAGAGCGCACCTGGCAAGATGAGGTGATCTATTTTATGCTGACGGATCGGTTTTTCGACGGCGACCCGACTAACAACTCGCCGAAGGGTGCTGCTGTAAATCTGCACGACCCAAAGCAAAAGGATATCAACAGCTATCACGGAGGCGACTTCCGTGGCATTGAAATCGCACTGGAGCACAATTATTTCAACAACCTCGGCATCACCGCCATTTGGATTACGCCCCCTGTTAGAAATGTCTGGAATACATCCTATGATTTAGCCGATAAGGGGAAAACCGGATACCATGGATACTGGACACAGGATTTTATGGATATCGATCCACACCTTACGTCCGCGACCAAAATGGATGGCACTCCCTACCCCGAAGGGCGCGACGGCCGCATGGCGCACTACCGCGACCTGGTGAATCTCGCCCACAGGAAAGGTATCCGCATCATCCAGGACATCGTCTGCAATCACACAGGCCCAGTTTTTTACTACGATACTAACCATAATGGTAAGTTCGATCGCTTCGGAAAAAACGAGTGGATCGCTCCCTACAAACGCGAAGGGTTTCACCATAACACCAAATGGGCAAAATTTCCGGAGTGGAATATCGACCGCACCCAGCCCGCGGGGCCTGTTGAGGTATTTGGTAAGACCATCCCGTTCACCGGTATTCTCGGTCGCATGGAAACATACGGACGCAAGGGCTTTAATGGAGACAGCCTTGGCAAAAAAGACGGCGAGGAAGTGATGTGCGATTTCTTCAGCCTGCGCGACATTTGGACCAACCCGTCTGCAAAGCACTACAATGAACTAGTCGATGAATTTGTTCGGATCTACGCGTTCTATATTGAAGAGATTGGCGTCGATGGTCTACGGATCGATACAATCAAACATGTCCACCACCAGTTCTGGGCAGACTTCACCTCGCGGCTTCGCAAAAAAATCGGCAACCGCGCGAAGGATGTGATCCTGTTTGGCGAAGCCTACGACGGAGCGCCTGAAGTATTAGGGAAATACACCTACGGCACGGACGACAATGACGTCTCCATCGGCGGCATGCTCAATTTTCAGATGTGCTGGGCAATGCGCAACTACCTGCGCCATGGAGCTGAGAAGTATGGCCACGCCAGCGGTATCGAAAGCGCTATGAGCGATTTACACAACGGACCTGATAGAGGAAAACGTCCATATTATAATCCAAAACCCGGACCCGACGGACTGAACGCACGCCAGAAATCCATCACTTTCATTGAGAATCACGACGGCATCAATCGCTTTCGCGTCGACGGCATCACGTCGCGCCGCAACACACTTGCCAATGCCATGGTGCTCACCCTAGAAGGTATCCCTTGCCTCTACTACGGAAGCGAAAATGGCCTACACGACACCCGGGGGAAAATCGGACCAGACACGGAAACCGGACGGCTAACATTCATTCGCAAAAACAACGGTGAACAGGTAAAAAAAATCCAAGCATCAAATGCTTTTCACGCCACCCAAACACTCATAAAAGCTCGAAAATATCTTCCTGCACTGCGGCGTGGACTCACCGCACCACTCTGGTTGGATAGCAGAGAGTCAAAGCACGACGACGGCACGTTTCTCTTCGCACGCTACATTTCTGAAAAACCCGAGCTGACGGTATTGGTCGGATTTAACCTAGGCCAGAACAACAACACACTCAGCCCAGCATTAATTTCCCCCCAGCAACGCGCCCTCGTCCCCGAAGGCACAGTCTTCGAACGCATCCCGCTCCCCGGCATCGATGCACCGGGCACACAGTCCGAATTTGCCACAGTCACTGCCAACGAACGCATCAACCTGACGCTAAAAGCCGATTCCGTATCGATCTGGCGTGTCAAAAAACAAACGGCCGAACTACATAAAAAATGATTTCTCATCCAGCGGATTCCTGTTTGCTTCCCAACCATTTCCACCTTACTCTTAATCTAACTTTCGTTTTTAGGCCATGCACAGCCCATCACATCTCCATACTCAAAATCGCTATACAGGATTCACCTTGGTGGAACTCCTCGTGGTCATCGCCATCATTGCCGTGCTTGCCGCTCTTACGTTTTCCGTGATCAATCGCGCCATCCTGAAAGGGCAACAGGCATCCTGTTTAAACCTAATGCGTAATGTGGAAGTCGGCATGGAGTCTTACCTGATTGAGCATAACCGCCCACCACTTCCGAGAGAAAAAATACAAGGAGGTCACGACACACTTTTTGGTGATTCAGGTGGCAAATACAGTACGGCACCAATTGTAGCCGTGCTCGCTGGAGGTGAGGCCATGACATGGATCGAAGACACCGGTGACGAGTCTGACATTTCATACCTAAATCCAAATGGGGTGCAGTATCTGGAACTTACTCTTGCCAATAAAGGTGAGGCTGGACTCCGTGAAGATGGCAAAATTTACGACCCATGGGCTCGTGAACTGATGATCGGCGTTAATGCACGACTGAATGGCGACCCGCTAACAACTTACGGTCTAGCTGAGTGGCAGGAAATCAAACCCCGCGATCAGGATTTTGTGATGTGGTCGTATGGAGCCGACGGTGTAAAAGGCAAAGGTGAAAGCGAGAGCTTCAGTGGCTCAGATGACGTCAAATCATTCTGAAAAATGAAATACCTCATCATTGTCGCCACATTTACAACCTTGCTGCATGCACAATGGTCGCCTGAGCAGAAACAGCTCATCACCGCCATCAAGCCAACTGATAAAGAATCCGCTTGGATGCGTATCAACTGGCGCACGAACCTCTGGCAAGCACGCAAGGAAGCTGCCAAATCGGGAAAACCGATTTACCTCTGGGAGATGGACGGCCATCCACTTGGCTGCACCTGAAACAATGGTGTGACCGACAGGTTGTTGGTCTTTTCAAATGCCGAGGTGCAGAAGCTTCTCAAGGAAAAATTTATTCCCGTGGCATGTAACGATTGGTATCAGCGCCGCCGACAAGATGCGGAGGGCGAGTTCTTTCGCTCGGTTGCTAACCAAGGACCACGAAAAGGTCAGGGCGGCTCAACCCGACAAGGGCACTACATACTGACCGCCGGGGGAAAACTGTTAGGATTCAACAACAACCGCGGACCCGAACGTCGACTCAAAATGATGCACGACGCACTGAGGAAATGGAACCGCCTACCAGCCGCCGACAAGCAAGCGAAGGTGCCAGATCATGGGCAAGTAGACGCAAAGTATCACCGCGCACTACCAGATGGCGCTCGAGTAATCAAGGTCACCACCCGTGCTCTTGAGAAAGCAGGCGACAAGTATCAGCATATTCAGAAAAACATCCCCGGCAAACTCGCTGCAGTAGACCACCTTTGGTTGAGAGATAATGAAATCAATCAGATCAAAAAACTGATGCAATCTGGCGGAGGCTTGTTACCCAAACCTATGGCATATCGCATCGCGCGTTATCATTTCACCGACAGCACTCGCGGAGAACCTCCACTTTGGAAAATCACCGAGGTGAAAAATTTTCACTTCAAAGTTGCTAAACAAGGTAAAATTGGCGGCACGTTTCATCTTGAAACTACCGATGGCAAACGCGGATACCAAGGTGTCTTCGAGGGGGGTATTAGCTTCTCCGCCGCCGGAAAAATCAATGATTTTCAGTTGCTCGCACACGGAAAACATTGGGGAGAAGGCAGATATACGCGCGTTGCCCGTACCGGCAAGACAACCCTTGCAACCTACTTCAAACACGTCGCACAGCCCAAAGCCGCCGATCTCATACCGCCACAAGGAATGCACTGGGAACAAGGATACTGGCAGGCAGACAAGTGAGTCATCACCGAGTTCCCCATAACGTGTCTACTCAAACTTAACACTCCTAGAATCCGCATCGGATTTTAGGCTAAGGCACCGGAGTCTCTTTCATGGCATTCGCAATAATTGGCTCAGGGGATGTTCCGTCGTCGGGTAATAAACGATGGCGCAACACATGTGGAAATACTGCCTGCACGTGATCGGGATGCACCGCCTCTTGCCCATCAAGAAATGCCGTAGCCTGCGCTGCACGCATCAGCGCGAGTGATGCACGCACAGAGATCGTGTGGCTGCCGCCCGCTGCACGGCGCACCGTTTCGCAAAGGCTAATAAGGTAATGGTTCAGGTTACTTGAAATCGACAAGCTCAACGCGCGCTTTTGCAACTCCATAATTTCCTCGGTATCTAACAACGGATCACGTGACGTGCCATTAATTTCGCCAGCAGCGTGAGCGTCTAAAATTAATTGCTGAGTCTCGGCATCGGGCAGAGACATCGGAATAGATAATAGAAATCGGTCAAGCTGCGGTTCAGGTAACGGGAATGTTCCAGTGGAAGAGGTAATGTTCTGCGTCGCCACCACAAGGAACGGCTTCTCCAGTTCATGCGTCGAGCCATCAATGGTGACCTGGCCTTCACTCATAGACTCTAACAGAGCCGATTGCACACGCGGCGACGTTCTGTTAATTTCATCAGCAAGTAGTAAATTGCTAAACACAGGACCCCGCACAAATTCGAACTCTCCGTTGTGTTGTTTATAAATATGATACCCCAGAATGTCAGATGGCAATAAATCAGGTGTGAACTGAATGCGTTTAAACGTGCCCCCGATACCATTCGCAAGCGTTTGCGCAAGAGATGTCTTGCCGACTCCCGGCGCACCTTCAATCAGTGCATGGCCTCGTGCAAGCAATGCTGTTAACAATAAATCACTGGCTTCTTCTGCACCAAATATAGCCGCAGAAAGTCTTTCCTTAAGCTCGTAAAGTTGATTTTTTGGCATATTCCTGTAAACGATTCTCGCAGGAAATTCATTAGGCGCAATGATAGACTGGTATGGATTACCTTCTTTTGTAAGAAGAGTTAATACGCTTCTTCTGGTCTGCCGTTAGACCACTTTCCGCCAACCACTGAATCGCAGCTTCAGGTTCATGCCGCAAATAGATACGCCCATAACGAACCAACGAATCACTCCGAGACTTCGGATTGCTAATTGTATTCGCTAAATCGATTGCGGCTGCCGGATCTTGATAAACAATACGACCTGCATAACCTGTAAGCGCTGAGTCACGAATTGGCGATACTCCCATCTGATTAATTCGGCTGACAGCAGCTTCAGGATTACTTTTTGCCCAGCTATAAAAAACCGCACCCACTCCCTTGGATTGCCCCTGACTTTCAGGCAAAGATGTCAGCCATGCAATAGCTTTCGATGGGTCATCGCCAGCATAATCACGTGCTACCCTACCCACCGCTGTGTCTCTCAATTTACCCTCGGGTAAGTTCTCTGACCATTGTGCCGCCTCTAATACACTGCCCATACGCAGTAGAGATGAGGCTACGTGGTTGATCATTTTCCCGGCATCTTTGTCACCATTTTCAAAACGGTTAAGCACATACTCCGTCGCCAACATAGGATCGTTGTCGGATAATCCATATACTGCCGCCCATTTTATATCCTTACGATTTCTGCTGTCATCTGGTTGACTCTCATACCAATCCATTGCAGCACGTGGATTCGTACTAGCCCAGCCACTGAAACACGCCGCCATGTCCATTTTCTCACTATCTTGACCAAATTCCACTGCGGTCTGTCCAGCAAGCTGACCCCAGGCGTAATGAAAATCCCTCCACTCACCTGCTCTAGATGACATGTGAGTGATCTGCTCACGTATCAGCACCGCATTCTCAAGAGTCAATCCCTCAAGTAATCTAGAAAATGCAATACGGCGTTCAACAGGATTGTTGCTCGTCTGGATCATTTGCCCTAAGGACTTAATACCATTTTCTGTTAGGTTAATCTTTGCCTTATTGCTATTCACAGAGACGCCGAGTGCACGACTGCTTCGTGATGCCACACGGCCCTCGACAGTGCCAGATGCATCCCGTTGCTGTGACCATCGTGCATAACGATCACCAGAATTATTATCATTCTCCGTGGAGTAAGACGGCGTCTCATCCACAGGATTTTTGACTCCAATCATAAAAGCAACTACTACAATGATCGCCCATATCGTATGTATTAGGAGAGAATTTTTCATAACAAACACTATTTAATACATGATGCTTTAATCCTTTCTTACTAAATGTCTTCAACGATTTCGGCAAATACGCAGAAAAGATATTAGCTTTGCGAACATACATACAACGTATATCCAAATGATAATGGTTCATTTTTTTTTGAACATACTTTTGCCATTTCAATCTATTTCTGCTAGCTTGACACTTCATTTGCTTTTTTAACCTATGAATCAATCATTGTTTGGAACTGATGGCATCCGCGGCGTTGCCAACGAATTTCCTATTACACCCGAAGTTGCCCTGCGAATAGGCCGAGCAGTTGCACGCGTGCTGCAGTCCGACGGACAAAGCAGGCACAAGGTAGTGATTGGTAAAGACACTCGACTTTCCGGCTATATGCTTGAAACCGCGATCACCAGCGGGCTGGTGTCGGAGGGCTCACGTGTGCTGCTCACCGGTCCAGCGCCAACACCAGCGGTCGCACACCTAACCCGCTCGATGAATTGTGATGCAGGCATTATGCTCACTGCGTCCCATAATCCTTACCAAGACAACGGCATCAAGATATTTGGTCGCGATGGATTCAAGCTAAGTGATGAATTAGAAAATGATATTGAAAAGATGATTCGTGCCGATGCGCTCCCCCAGCCTGAGGGGGATCTCGGCAAGGCGATCCGTATTGATGATGCCATGGGGCGCTACATTGAGTTTACCAAAAATGCAGTGGGAGCAGGTTCGCTGAAAGGTCTAAAAGTTGTAGTCGATTGTGCCAATGGCGCGGGCTACCATGTGGGTCCACTTATCTTTGAGGAACTGGGCGCTGAGGTGATCAAGATGTCCATCCATCCCGACGGCCGTAATATCAACGAGGGCTGTGGCGCACTGCACCCTGAAAATGCCGCCGCCATGGTTAAGAAAACTGAAGCCGATGTCGGCATTTGTTTTGATGGCGATGCCGACCGCGTGATCTTCTGCGATGAAAATGGACAGGTCATCGAGGGCGATCGCGTGCTTTGCCTGTGCGCAAAAGCTCTGAAGGAAAAAGGAATGCTCAAAGGCAATACCTTAGTTGCCACTGTGATGAGTAATCTCGGAATGCGCGATGCTCTTGCTGCCGATGGTATTGCTCTGGAAACTACGGATGTTGGCGACCGCGCAGTGCTTGAGCGCATGCGCGAGAAAGGATTTAACCTCGGTGGTGAAAACTCCGGCCACATCATTTACTCCGACTACGCAACCACTGGCGACGGCATCATGAGCGCTCTAATGCTACTCTCATTGATACGTGAAAAACAGACCACCCTCTCGCAGCTCGCCGATTGCATGGTATCCTATCCTCAGGTTTTACTGAGCTTGGATGTTTCAGAAAAACCACCAATCGAATCCATGCCAGAAGTTCACGCGGCGATCCAAACCGCTACAAAAGTATTCGCCGATAAAGGGCGAGTGTTTGTGCGTTACTCCGGCACGGAACGTAAAATCCGAGTACTTACTGAGTGTGCCGATGCAGAGCTCGCGCAAGCACAGGCAAATGCCATTGCCACAACGATCCATAATACCATTGGCATCTAATCAATTTTTCACCATGACGATTCACCCCGCCAAAGAGACAGCATTCTGGCCACTGCATCAGGACTCCCCCATCGGCAGCCAGCTAATCGCAGGGCGTACATTGTTAGATTTCCAGCAGCAACAAGCCAAGGGAATCGAAAATGCTCACCAGCTTGAAAATGCCTGGATCACCAGTGAGGACTGGCAGTTGCTCGTAGCTTCCATTAAACCAATCGCTCTCAAATCCACTTCCGGCATCCTCCTCGCATGGACTGGTAACCCAGACCCCAAATCCTGCATCAATGAGGTCACCGCATCCGAGTCTTCATTTCTCATCCGTTACCCATGGGAATTTATCCAAATTAATGAAGACATCGTCGCTGCAATCACTGAGCCCGACCACAAAGGCGAGGTCAGTCCGGCTGCCCACATAGACGGTGTAATACACGTAGGTAAAGGCTCCAAAATTCTCCCCGGTGTGGTCATCGAAGGTAACATCATGATCGGTAAAAATTGCAAGATCGGGCCAAATTGCTATCTGCGTGGCTCAACCACTATCGGCGACGACTGCCACATCGGTCAGGCCGTGGAAATTAAAAACTCCATCATTGGCCACGGTTCATCGGTCGGCCACCTCTCATATGTGGGCGACTCCGTGATCGGCAATAAAGTCAACTTAGGCGCCGGCACCATCACCTCCAATTTGCGCCACGACGGCACGAACCACCGCAGTCTGGTGCGTGATTCTCTCATCGATACCGGCCGCCGCAAGTTTGGCGCCATCATCGGCGACGGCTCCCACACCGGCATCCTCACCGCAATCTACCCCGGTCGCAAACTTTGCCCCAACGCAATCACTCACCCTAACGATACAGTCAGAACCGACATCGTGAGGTAAAATTCATCACCCAAAAATTAGCAATCAACATTTATTATGTGTGGAATAGTAGGATACACAGGAAAACGCTCAGCGATGCCCGTTCTCATTAGCGGACTCAAAAAACTCGAATACAGAGGATACGATTCTGCAGGTATGGCGCTATCTGGAGATGATGATATCATTGTTAGAAAACAAAGTGGGAAGGTAGCCGAACTCTCAGAGCTTATTGAGGAAGAAAAAATTGCCCTTGCCTCTTCCCGCAGCGGAATTGCTCATACCCGTTGGGCGACTCATGGCCCGCCTACCACGCCCAATGCACACCCACATCAAGGCAATGAGGGTCGCGTCGTGCTCGTTCACAATGGGATCATCGAGAACCACAACGCCCTGCGTGATCGTTTCAAAGCAGATGGTCATGTTTTTAAATCTGAGACTGATTCGGAAGTACTCGCCCACCTCGTTGAATCTCATTACCAAGGAGATTTGTTAGAAGCGGTCAAAAAATCCCTGCACGAAGTTGATGGCACTTACGGCATAACCTGTATGTGCAACGATGAGCCCGGAGTGCTTGTCGTTGCCCGCAGCGGTTCACCCATCGTCATCGGCCTGGGAGAAGACGAAACCATCGTCGCATCAGATGCTTCCGCCATAATTACCTACACGCGCCAGGCGATCTACCTCGACGATGGAGACCTGGCCCGCATTGAAGGTAGTAAAGTGGATATCCAAAGTCTACACTCAGGATCAGTTACCCGCGCTACCTCGGAGATAGACTGGTCACCGGACGCCGCTGAGAAAGGTGGCTACGAGCACTACATGCTCAAGGAGATCTTCGAGCAGCCCGAAGCCATTCGCAACACCATGCGGGGCCGAATCGATCTCACTCGTGGCACCGCGATCCTCTCAGGCCTCAATCTATCACCACGCGAAATTGTTGATATCCAGAGACTATTAATTGTTGGCTGCGGCACATCGATGAATGCCGGACTGATCGGTGAGTATGCAGTGGAAGACTTCGCCGGACTACCTGCAGAGGTGGAGCAAGCGGCCGAGTTCCGCTACCGCAACCCGATCGTTGGCAGCCGCGACATGGTGCTCGCCATCTCACAATCAGGAGAAACAGCCGATACCCTCGCCGCTGTGCGTGAAGCCGTCGATAAAGGATCACTTGTGGCCGCCCTAGTCAATGTGGTTGGCTCGACTATCGCCCGCGAAACGGGACGTGGCATATATCTACACGCGGGGCCTGAGATCAGCGTAGCATCAACCAAGGCATTCACCAGCCAAGTGTCTGTGCTACTGATGATTGCGCTTAAGCTAGCACGCGCCAACCGTCTATCACGTGAGCAAGGTATCCAAATTGCGACCGAAATCGAACGCCTTCCCGAGCTTGTGCAAGCTGTGCTCAATACCAACGACCAGATCGCCGAAATTGCCAAACATTACGCTGACTACGATAACGCATTCTACATAGGCCGAGGCTATATGTTTCCCGTCGCACTCGAAGGTGCCCTTAAGCTGAAAGAAATTTCCTATATCCATGCAGAGGGATATCACTCAGCCGAGCTCAAACACGGACCAATCGCTCTGCTCGATAAAAAAATGCCTGTGGTCGCACTACTTAACCAAGGCCCAGGGCAGGACAAGTCATTGAGTAATGTCGCAGAATGCAAGGCGCGAAACGCACCGGTCTTGGGCATTATTACCAAAGGCGACGATGAAGCACGTAAAGCGTGCGATCACGTCATCGAAATCCCAGCTTGCCCACAGTTCACCTCAGTAGTCCCCGCAGCCGCCGCCCTACAGCTGTTCGCCTATCACGTCGCTAGAATCCGTGGCTGCGCCATCGACCAACCAAGAAACCTAGCAAAAAGCGTTACGGTTGAGTAAGGAGGGTGGACACTCTCCAACCCCTAACCTTCAGGAAAAATAAGGAACGGCTTTAGCTTCTCTAACGTCTTCTTCCCAATGCCAGACACCTTAAGTAAGTCCTCTGGTTTGCCATACGGCCTGTTGCCAATGATTCCATCTGCAGTTGCCTTCCCTACACCTGGCAGCTGCATCAACTCATCGCGGGAGGCCTTATTGATGCGCATCTTTTCCGTCGGCATATTAGGTTTTTTGATGATGCCCATTTTGTTTTCCCGATCATCATCGCGCTGCGCTTGGCGCTCCTCGGGCAGGCTTTTCCAATCGGTATGCTGCCAAACGCCTTTGCCATTCTTAGCTGCCTGAAGCTCCAGGTCCGCAAGCTGAGCCCTATAGTCCTTGCTGTGCCGCTTATCATAAGTCTCGCGGTAAACACCAAAAGCCCTCGCAAGCCCTTTGGAAACTAACAACGCGGCAAGGTCTTTACCATCGGCAGTGACGACAAAAGCATAGTAGCGCTTGAAATCTGGGTGGCCGCGCGCATCGGAAAAGGCAGTGTGTATAGTAAATGGCTTGTCGAGAAGTTTGCGCGTTTCCTCCGTGGCTTTCGTGCCGTAACCGATCGCCAACTGTATGGATTCCCTCGCATTACCCACCTTGCTGATACCAAAATACCTCCTCTGCGCACGCACACGCCTCCCATCTGATTCATCATGAATTTTCGACTCAATACAATCCGCTCCATAGAGACGCACCGTAATCTCGCGCGCCTTATGGACAAGCCCATCCTTGCTCGTAGGCTTTCCCGGAATTTGAATCCGAAAACTATCACCGTCAGCCCAGTCGGTTTTGATCAACGTGCAGTTCTCGATTTTTTTCAGCTCCGCCGCCTGCGACACAAATGCCATCAACACGAAAACCATCGTTACACACAAACGAAAAGTCGTCATCGAATTACTCAACGTCTTCTTGCTCATAAGGATATTATTAACCTGACCCAAGCCAACTTGCAAGGGTAGCTAAGAGTTATCCCCATACATAAAATACCGAGTTCTCCTCGAACCGATTTTACCATACGCGACTACAGCCCCTTTGCCATGTCGAGTCGTGGGTGGCCGCCCTTCAAATCCTCACGCGTAAGTCCCTTACCACGGTTCATCTTGTCCATTGCCTTAAACGTCTCAACCATACCATGGATGGCCGCAAGGACATCGGCTGTGTGTCCAGTCTCGGAAATGGTGTGCATGTTACGGATTGGAAAACCAATCGAGGTAGAGGCACTATCGATCCCAGCCAGCGAGGCGGCCATAGCGTCGGTGCCTGTATCTCGGCCTGCAAAATCAATTTGATACGGAATGTCGTTTTTGAGGCAGGCTTTCTCAATCAGAGTGTTGAGATACTCACTGGTAATGGATCCATTGGTGAGCGTAAACCCCTTACCCATTGCGAGGGAGTTCATGCGTTTGGCACCAATACCAGGCGCGGCATCGTAGTCGTGGTTCACATCGGATCCTATCAAAATATCTGGCTTGAGTTCACCCGCAATGGCAGTTGCGCCAAAGCGGCCGATCTCCTCATGGGTAGCAATCGTATAAAACACACGGATATTTTTTAGCTGACTACTGGCAAGAATCTTCGCGATCTCGGCAACCACGAAGCAGCCCAGTCCATTATCGAGATAGGCTCCATAAAAGGTGTCGTCAGAAAATCCGTTTTTGATCGGGCGGTTTAGAATGATTGGGTCGCCAGGGCGGATGCCGAGAGCTTCGATTCTTTGCTTACATTTCTCGCCATGCATTTGCAGTTCAAGATACATCATTTCTGGCTTTAGCCCCTTATCGCCACTACGCTGAGCAGGCTCGGAAAAATGGATCGCACCAAGCGCCTCGATCGTCCCCCCTTCGATGCATCGGTAGTTACCAGGTTTTTTTGGGTCCTGAGAGAAAAGCTTCACCTCGTGGCCGATCAGCGTGCATGGCAGGAAGGAATCGGTATTCACCCAGATCTTGCCATCGTTGTCGATCTTGCGCACCTGCATACGTATCTTATCGGCATGACCAATGATCATAGCGGATGTCATGTCATCACACCCCGGATGCGTATCAACAACAATACCAGCGTTGCCCTTAAACTGATGAATCGCCCAAGATTTCGGCATGAATTTCTCGAAGTAGGGTTTCAGCACTCCATAGGACATCGCGGCCTCAATCCCTATTGGACTAGGAGCGGCGAGCACTTCACGCATAAAGTCAAACTGAGCCTTGGGCATAGATTTTTCCCAGGATTTTTTGGCAGATTTTTTGGCAGATTTCTTTGCAGGCATGAGATCCAAATACACGAGGACTCAGGATTGTCGAGCGAGTAAGTCTTGAGGCGCCTGTGAGTAGCTACTGCTGTATGAGAATATCCATTGACCGACGATGGTTTACGACGACACTTAATTCCTAAGATTTACGATGCAACAACGAATTGTCAGTCCAGAACTACTTGATAATCTCGATAGCGACGACCCAGCCGCCATCAGGAGTCGTCGTGACCTACGTGTCATCAACCGTATCATGCAGGGCGAAAAATGGATTTTATCACAGCTCACACCCATGCGAGACATCACGCGGGTGATCGAACTGGGAGCAGGTGAGGGATTACTTACCCACAAAATGCATGCTGCGCGACCAGACATTACGATCACCGCGGTGGATCTAGCACCACGTCCACCCGAGCTTCCCGCAAACATCGAGTGGCTACAAGGTGATGTGTTAGAAATAGATCATGTCTATGACGGTTCAACTGCAATCGTTGCAAATCTTTTTATCCACCATTTCGAGAATGTGGTGCTGGAGAAATGGTCAGTAAAATGGAGTGATGCTGGTGCGATTTTACTCGCCGAGCCCCATCGATCAGTTACCTCAATCCGTTTAGGTTGGCTAATGTATCCATTTGTCAATCACGTTACCCGTCACGACATGCGGGTAAGTATTGAAGCAGGATTTCGCCTAGGTGAAATTCATAAACTCTTAGGCAATCACTGGCAGTGGCAAGATGATTGTAATTGTGTTGGAAGTCTACGTTGCAAGGGAGTAAAAAGATGAAGCCTATCCGAATCAATGGTGGCGGACTTGCCGGATTAAGCCTCGGAGTCTGCCTACGCCACAAAAACATACCTGTCGAGATACACGAAAAAGGAAACTACCCACGTCACAAGGTCTGTGGTGAATTTATCTGCGGCATCACAGAAAAGACACTCGCCCAACTGCAGATCGATACGCTTTTTGCTGATGCCTTAACACACCACGATATCAGCTGGTGGATGGGTAATAAACAATTACTAACCGAAAGTCTTCCTGAACCCGCTCTGGGGATCTCGCGCCATACGCTTGATGAGCGATTAGCAGACGTTTTTCAACGCAACGGAGGCCAACTCATACTTGGAAAGCGTATTTCGTCAGATAATAACCCAAGTGATGGATGTGTATGGGCAACAGGTAAACCTGCAAACCCAAAAACAAATAAACCAGAATGGATTGGGATCAAAATTCATGCTGTGAACACGCATCTCAACGGATTACACATGCACAGTAGCACCCGAGGCATCAGCGGCAGCAAAGGAGGCTACATGGGGCTAGCAGAAGTGGAAAATAACCGCGTCAACTGCTGCGGCCTATTCCATGTGAGATCCAATATTCGCCCAACCGGAGCGCGAGCTCGCTGGGATAACCCAGCAGCTGTGATCATGGCATACGCAGAAGCATGCGGCATGACTAAGCTGTTAGAATTAATGGAGTCATGGGATTATGATCCCAATTCATTCACAGCTACGGCAGGATTCGCTCTCGGATTACAAGAAAAGCAGCCTGGCTTCTCTCTAGGTGATGCTGCGTGGTTGATACCCCCATTTACGGGCAATGGCATGAGTATGGCTATGGAGTCCAGTGCCATTGCTGCCGGATGGCTTGAAAAATATTCCGCTGGCGATATCAACTGGCATGAAGCTGAACATGGCTACCGATACGATTGTAACAATCACTTCTCACGCCGTATGAAGCTCTCAAAACTCATGCATCCATTGCTTTTCAACTTTCCTGGTCAGCAAATCCTCAAAGCATCATCCAAAACAAAGACTCTGCCTTTTCAGTCTATCTTCAGCCAACTTCGTAAGCCATGAACCTACTCTCAGTCCGCTCCGCATTTTCCGATGCCTACTACACCCAATCAGAGTGCCTCGCTTCCATGAGAGAGGCTAATTTCTGGGATGAACTCAAGCCATCATCACGAAATCTGTTAGCTAAAGTATTGACTGGTGACTCTGGGATCGATGGCCGCCATTTCTGCCTCGATCAACTACCGCAAGCTTGGGAGCTCGATGCAGAAGGGCTCAACAATTACTACGAAAAATCCGCACCGGCACTTGCCGCAAATGCGGTACGCAAAGCACTGGATGACGCATCATTATCGCCGAGTGATGTTGATGTGCTTTTTGTAAGCTCGTGCACGGGATACCTATGCCCTGGGTTGAGCAGCCACATAGCTGAGCAGTTAGGTCTTCGGCCTGATGTTTTTATGCAGGACATGACGGGCTTCGGTTGTGGGGCTGCCGTGCCACTGATTCGTGCAGCACAAGGTGTCATCAAAAACAATCCAGATCTTGTGGCGGTCACCGTGTCCGTGGAAGTTTGCTCAGCGGCATTCTACGTGGAGAACGATGTTGGCGTATTGGTGAGTACCTGCCTGTTTGGTGATGGTGCCGCCGCTGCCGTCTGGAGTGGTCGCGGCGGTGACTGGCAGGTGGATCATTTCCAATCACTACACATCCCAGAAGAACGCGAGAAAATCCGATTCACCAACGCGGAGGGCAAGCTACGCAATCAGCTCCACCGCACAGTCCCCGAACTGGCTGGAAAAACAGTGAGTGCGCTCTATCAAAAACGCACAACCGACCCCAACGAGTGGATTACCCACGGCGGTGGGCGCGATGTGATTGAGCAGTTAGAAGAAGTTCTTCCTGTGAAACAACTTACCTACGCGCGCGAGGTCATGCGCAAATATGGCAACCTGAGCAGCCCATCAGTGCTGGTCGCGTTAGAGCAATTCCTTGATGAGAATCATGACGATGCTGAGCACCTGTGGGTGTGTGCGTTCGGTGCAGGATTTTCCGCACACAGCTGCGAGCTCAAACGTATTTCTTAACTCAACGAGCTGGCGACAACTTTGATCGCTGCCGGATAGAGCCCGTGCTCCTGCTCCTGAATGCGCGCGTGTAACGTCGCCGCTGTATCGCCGGAAATCACAGGAACGCGTGCCTGAAGAATAATCGGTCCAGTATCCATGCCAGCATCAACGTAATGCACGGTGCAGCCTGATTCTTGGGCACCATCATCGACCGCTTGCTCCCACGCCATCAACCCTGGGTAGGCAGGAAGAAGAGACGGGTGGATGTTGATGATGCTATCTGGAAAGACGTCGAGCATTGGCTGCTTGACTAATCGCATGAACCCAGCAAGACAGACTACATCAACCCCAGCGGACTTGAGTTTTTCGGCAATCGCTTGCTGTGACTCGTCCGGTAATCGTGTTTTGAAGCCGTGGCAATCGATAACTTCAGCGGGTATCCCTGCATTTTTCGCCCTCTCCAGAATATAGGCGTCCGGGTTATCGGAGAGCACCAGCACGATCTCGGCATTCAGACTGCCCGCATCAATCGCATCCAGAATCGCCTGCATATTCGATCCTGATCCTGAGCCGAGCACTCCGAGCTTAATCTTCCTATCTCCAGTAGCCATACCTATTTCTTATCCAGACTAATTAAGCTAAACAATTGTAATCTTGCTTCTTTCTTCTTTTCTCTTACATCTCTGAGCCATGCAAGATCCACGTATCCCCCAGCTCGCTCGCCAGCTTGTCCACTACTCCACAGCCGTTAAAAAAGGCGAGAAAGTCATGATCCACCTCGTCGATGTTCCCGATGAAATTGGTGTGGCGCTAATCAAGGAAGTGAGGGCACGCAAAGGCATTCCCTTCATCAAAATTGAACACGGATTAGTATCCCGCGCAATGTCCATGAACGCCACCGATGAGCAGTACAAAATCATCGCTAAACACCAGATGGCTGAAATGAAAGATATGGACGCATATATAGCTCTGCGCGGCTCGAGTAATATCTGTGAAAACAGCGACGTGCCGACCGCGAGGATGAAAACCATCATGTCGCACATGCGCAAGGTGCTAAACCAGCGCGTCGATCATACCAAGTGGTGCGTGCTACGCTGGCCACATCCATCGATGGCCCAACAAGCAGGGATGAGCACAGAAGCATTTGAAAACTTCTACTTTGACGTCTGCCTGTTCGACTACAAAAGCCAGATCCCCGCGATGAACGCCCTGAAGCGCATGGTTGAGAAAACCGATCAGGTCCACATCGTTGGCAACGGCACTGACTTGCGCTTTTCCCTTAAAGGTATCCCCGCGCTGATCAGCGCAGGAAACTACAACGTGCCCGACGGCGAGGTCTTCACCTCACCCGTTAAAGATAGCGCAGAGGGTGTCATCCAATACAATGTGCCTTCACTCTATCAGGGAATCCCCTTCGACAACGTACGTTTCGAGTTTAAAAAAGGGAAAATCGTTAAGGCCGAGGCAGGAGCACAAACCAAGGCACTCAATAAGATCCTCGATTCCGATCCCGGAGCACGCTACATCGGCGAGTTCGCACTCGGACTTCACCCACTGATAAAGGAACCCATGCGAGATATCCTGTTCGATGAAAAAATCGCCGGCTCATTTCACTTCACCCCCGGTCAGGCATACGAGGACGCGGACAATGGTAACCGCTCACAAGTCCACTGGGACCTCGTCAACATCCAACGCAAAGACTACGGAGGTGGCGAAATCTACTTCGACGGCAAGCTGATTCGCAAGAACGGGCAGTTTCTCGCTAAATCACTGCAGAAATTAAATTTCTAACATATATAAATCGTATCCAATATTTCTCTATAAAAGGCCTGTCCCTTTATTGCTCCCTTTATTGTTTACTTAGTTACGCGTCCAACCTTAGTTCCTACTTGACCTCGTCTACCTCCACCGACGCGTCAGCGCCAATCCAAACGCCGCACCGAAGAGCAGTGCCAAGCTAGGCTCAGGCACAGCCATGAGCGAAACGTTGTCGATACCCACCGGACCGAAGAATTCATCCCCGATAGCTGCGGTTCCAACATTGGAGGACATTATACGTATCGCCCTGATATCAGCGAAGGTCTGCTCGTAGGTGTCCGTGCCTAACTGCCCCATTTCGTTGCCAACCTTGTGCAAATCGGCTTCTAGCAGCGACAAGGAAACTCGAATCCACGGGGTGTTGGTCGTGCGGGTGATCGCCGCATTGCTGACCCACCACGTGCCGTCCACGACCATCGGCGAAGAGCGGTTACCGATCGCAACACGCAGTTGGAGATCGTCGACGATACTCAAGTTGGCAACATCGAGCTCGATGTGCGTGACGCCGGAGCCCAAGTAATCACCCACCCAGGACGACGATCGATTGAAGGTCAACAGGCGACCCTTCTCACCGCTACCATCCGCAGCAATGTTGAGATACGGATTACCAGGAGTAGGGGATCCCACCGTGCTTGTCGTCCATGGCATCCACCCGTCACTGCCACTGTCAAAGGTGGAAGTGGCCAGCGTGATCGCCGCGACGGAAGGCGAACAGATCAACAGGATGAAGCCGAGAAGAACGGCAGCAGGGAGTTGCGAATGAGACTTAGTTTGGTGATTCATCTTAAAAGATTCCGAGGGGGTTTGGTGTGGAAACTGGATTAAAGAAGTTCGTTGCATTCGGGAAGACGGTTTCTAACTCCGTATTCGGCACTCCATACCACGATGCAATCTCGGAGCCATAGGCATCCACCGATGTCGTCGGCAACAATCGCCCCCGTCCGATATCAAGCGGCCCGCCCGTCGCAAGCACTGGATACTCGCCGTAAATCTTGCCTCCGTTGACATCACCTCCAATAACGAAGTGGTTTCCGCCCCAGGCGTGGTCGGATCCTGATCCATTGGATGTTAGGGTGCGGCCGAAATCGGAAATCGTGTAGAGCACAACGTCGTTCTGCAGACCAAGATGCCCCATCTCCGCCCAGAACGACGTAATCGCGTCGTTCACCTCGGTAAATAGGTCAACCTGTGGCTGGAGCAGTTCACTGTGATGGTCCCAGCCCCCCCTTTCGACAAAGAAGATCTGCCGATCCATCCCCAAGGTCGTGCGAGCCTGCATGACCTTCGAAATGACCTCCAACCGGCCTCCAATCTGACTAGAGGGAAATGCCTCCGTGGTCGCGAGTGGCGTCACCGCATTGTTAAACTCGATCCCCGTGTCGATCGAAGCACGGTTACTCGTAGAAAGAGTCCCTTGGTAGAGGTTCTTATAAGTCTCAGAGAGAATGCTGTCGACCGCATTGGTCCTGGCAATCGTCTGAGCATTTCCACTGGCCTGATCGTAGCCATTTAAGAGGGTCACCCCGTTGGGGCCGGTGATGTAGGGCACCGAGCTGTTACCGGTCTGTAGTATGTTATTACCCGACAAGGAAAGGTTCATGCCGATGCTTCCCATCGAATTTGCCTGACTCATGCACTCCGCCATACGGCCCGCCCAACCCTTCGGTCCCGCCCCACGGGTCTGAGGAACCAGGGTTTGCCAATGAGTCTGCTCGTCCGCGTGCGAAAATAACCCGGTGGGTAACTGAACCGCCTTTGCGTTGTAGTCGCCGAGCGAAGTCGGCTCAACCAAAGTGCCGACGTTGGCAACGAATGCCGCATCCCCCGCATTATAGAGGCTCTGCAAGATAGGCAAATTTGGGTGGATTCCAAAATCGGTGTAATCCTGCCCGGTGCTCGTGATCGGCAGAAGACTTCCACTGGGTAAGGCGAGCGACGTCCGCACCGTGGAATACTCCGCGTGCGCTGCGGTATCACGCGGGACGAGCATGTTGTAGGAGTCGTTGCCGCCATTGAGAAACAGGCAAACAAGCGCCTTGTAGCCGGCGAAGGGCCCACCTCCAGACGCCGCCCCCGCAGTCATACGCAGAGTGAGCAAGGTTGAAAACAGAGAGGCCGTGCCCACCGCAGCGCAACTGGCCTGCTCGATGAACTTTCGACGATTGATATCTTCGCTCATGATATTCTTGGTAGGAATTATTGGATAATATTGAATTCAGGAAGTAAGCCGAAGAGCTGGAGGGCCATCTCCACGCGATCCTCACGCTGTTCGGTGGTGTCACCGTTGATGGTGTCGATCGCCGTAAAGAGGGTAGCCCGGTTAGTGGCCGATAAACGTCCGGGAGTCAGCATCAGCTCAAGGTGATCAAGCAGGGCGTCATGACCGGCGACAGTGTCTTCGGCGAGGGTGATCTCATGGGTTAGGTCGAGATTCGACTCCAACTTGGTGGTTCCCAAAGTCCCGTCGATGCCAGAGAGAACCAACTCCCGAATGGCATTCTGCAAGGATAGCGCGGTCACGTCATTGTGAATTTGGAACTCTGGCGCAAACAAATTGCGATCCAGAATCGACCCCGTGGGCTGGAAGCCCGGAAGGTAATAGTTAAAGACCGACGGCGACTTAAACGGCTCCTGCGCGGTCTCATTGGCGATGTTTTTGAAGGCCACGATGCCGTAGGGGTTTTCAAGTGGATCGGAATGAGGCGCGATCTCGAAGGCCCGGGCATAACTCAAGAGCCTAATCAATGGCTCCCGAAGTTTTCCGTGAGCCGTGTCCCCGGATAGCGTCACTTCCCGCGCCTCAGGATGCAGGAGGATCGCCCGGAAGACCGCAGACATGTCGCCCCGAGCCATGGTGCCCACACCGTTGTAGTGACCATGGGTAAAGGCATCAGCCACCGCCTTGATGTAGTTTGGCGATGGATTTGAAGCGGTCATTCGCTGAATTAGGTTTCGAGCAAGAAACGGTGGCGTGTTAGGGTGATTGAAGAGGTGATCCAAAAAGCTGCTGATTTCCTGTCTCAATCCGGCGTCATCCTGCGTCGCCGCAACGATTGTCGGTCGGGTGAGGGGCCCCTCTGGACCATCGTAGTCGAGCAGGGTCTTGGTCGTGAAATCATGCAGCCAGATATTCGTCCGCATCGGGTCAATCCGGTTTGAGGTTCCCCTGATCTCAATATTCGTCCGGGTGGTTTCCAGCCGAAGTCCGGTAAAGATCTTTGCAATTTCAAAAATGTCGTCGTTGTCGTAGGTCGGCACCGGATTGCCATTCCCATCAAGGGCCAGTGTCCCATCCTGATTCAACAACCAGAGGCCTATCGTGAAAAGCTGCATGATCTCCCGGGCATAGTTCTCATCGGGAAAGGTGCCGGCGCTCGGATTGGCCTTCGCGTTGCCTTGATAGCTCAGATAGTAGCCCATCAGCGGCGAATAGGTTACTTCCTCAATGATATCACGGAAATTGCCAAAGGTGTGCCGAAGAAAAATGTCGTAATACTTAAGCCAGCTTTCACCGATATCAGTTTGGGTCATCCCCACGGTGGAAACCACAAAGGTCTGACTGATTGCCCACGCTGCCCGTTGGCGAAGCGCATCATCCGCCGTCATCGCAGCGTGATGCCAAATAGCCTCCTTCGAGTGGGTTGGGGTAATCTCATTGTTGGGCGTTTTATTGGCAACAGTGCCAACGTAATAAGAGAACTGCTGACCATGGGCAGCGTTGTGGGCCACCTCGTAGGGATCGGCGCCCTGCACATAGCTGGGGTCGGAACGCTCACGCCAAAAAACACGCAACAGCGTCGGCGACTTGGCGATCTCCGCATCAATCCACTGCTGATAGAATGTGTAGGGCGGATCATTGAAGCCGCTGAGTGAACCAACCCCAGGGAAGCTGGAAATCATCGCCCTCGTCGGACCGAAAGTCGCCTGTTGGAGAAAACGTGAAGCCGCATGTTCGTTGGTCAGAGAATTACTAGAGCTCTGCCCCACACGATAGAATCTCCTGTCAACATTGATCGCATCGGTGAGAAACTGGCCCGGCCCAGTTGGCGAAACAGGCAAGGTGAATGGAAAGATATTCTCCCAACCGTTACCATAGTCACGAGCTACTGGCTCCCAGTTAGAGAAGTCCTCCGATCGTTCCAACACTCGGAACGATTGCCCACCAGTAGCATCAGGCAGAGAGACTTCTGCATCGCTTCCGTTCAGAGTGATCTCTGGAGGATCAGCCAAAATTGTGGCAGCACCGATGACAAGGCCGAAGCAGAGAGTAGTCATTCTCAGGCCTCGCTTGGATCGGGGGGTAATCATGGCAAATAGGTTTTTGTTGAGAGCGAGCCGTCCTCCAGCCAAAGTGGATGAGCAAGGTCGGATCTTAGATTGCAAGGAATTTGCTGGGGGGCGTTTTTAAGAGGGGAGAAAGGGGGCTGGCCAACGTAAGCGGTTGCTCTGTCGATATGATGCCACCCTCGGTAGTCTATTTGAAGGGAAGCGTAACTACCACCATTAAACTCCGGGTAGCCGATAAAGTTTCAAACTGCTAGTGCTTTTTTTGGGGGCGAGGTGTTCGGAGAGGCTTTCATGGGTTTTGGAAAGTTTGGAATTAATCCCTTACCTGCCGAGGTTACTTTGATTGCCTTCTGAAGTGATTCAAAAAATATGTCGGGGCTGTCATGGTCCAGATTGCTGTGAGAGTATATGAATGAACTGTCTAAAACTATTTAAAAGGTCTATCCACATATACCATGAACAAAAACTGTTAGGCAGGTGAAGATAAAAATAAAAAATGCGTTTTTCATTGATACACCTGCGAAGGTAAAAAATGGTAATGACTAAGCCCCACCATGACCGACCATTTTAATTGCTATAAGTGTTAATCATAAATACATGTCTTTTCTGTATTTATGATGGGATTTCTGTGCAAAATCTTCAAATCATTCTCGTATTTAGTATTAAATTCATCAACTCATGAAACAGCTTCTCTTGTTACTCATACTATTGGCTACTGCACACGTACATGCCGATAAACCAAATATTATCTACATCCTCTTAGATGATGCCGGCTATGGCGACCTATCATGCTACGGGCAAAAAAAGTTTACCACACCAAATGTCGACCGCCTCGCTAAGGAGGGGATGAAATTCACCCAGCACTACTCTGGATCAACCGTCTGCGCTCCTACGCGCTCAGTGCTGATGACCGGACTTCATACCGGCCACACCCCGTCACGCGGCAACCGCGAACACAAGCCCGTGGGGCAGTTCCCTATTCCAGAGGATACCTTCACTATTGCTGAGGCACTGAAAGCCAAAGGATACGCCACAGGTGCATTCGGCAAATGGGGACTCGGATTCCCCGGTTCTGAAGGTGATCCCACTAACCAAGGATTCGACCGCTTTTTCGGCTGGAATTGCCAACGCAATGCTCACACTTACTACCCGACGTGGCTTTACGACGGCACAAAGAAAGTCGAGTTCGACGGCAAAACCTACGTCCACAGCATAATTATGGACGAGAGCCTCAAGTGGATCAGGGAGAACAAGGACAAACCCTTCTTTCTCTACCTACCCATCGCCATCCCGCACGCTGCCATGCACGTGCCTGAGAAATACGCCGCTCCATTCCGTAAAAAATTCCCCCAGTTCGAGGAAAAAGTCGGCCGCTACGGCAACAACACCCCGCACAAGAAAAACCCCGCCGCACAATTCGCTGGTATGATGGCCGTGATGGACGAAGGCGTTGGACAGCTCATGAACCTTCTCAAGGAGCTTAATCTGGATGACAACACCGTGGTCATGTTTAGCTCAGACAACGGCCCGCATAAAGAAGGTGGCCACATGCCTGATTTCTTTAACTCAAATGGTGGACTACGCGGATATAAACGGAGCCTAACAGAAGGGGGAATACGCGCACCACTGATTGTTCGCTGGCCAGGAAAGGTCAAGCCGGGCACGATCAGTAATCACATTTCGGCGCACTGGGATCTGTTCCCCACCCTCTGCGAAATTGCGGACGCCAGTATCCCTGAAGGACTCGACGGCATTTCCCATCTACCCGAATTATTAGGTAAAGATCAGAGAAAACACGAGTATCTCTACTGGGAGTTCATGGAGCGAGGTGGCAAACGTGCCTTACGATTCGGTGAAAACGGTGAGTGGAAAGCTCTGCAACTCAAGATGTCGAAAAACAAGAATGCACCCATCGCACTTTACCATCTGGATGAGGACCCTCAGGAGAAGAATGATGTCTCAAACCATCACCCTGAACTCATCAAATACGTTAAAAAGACCTTTGATAAGGCACATACGAAAAACCCACATTTCCAGTTTCAGTGGGAAAAATAAGCTCCATTCTGGCGCTCAGCCTATTTCCATTTTCCGGTCTCGCAGCTCAGGAATCCAAGGGCCTAGACATCTCGCTCATCTCGGAGACCCCCAGCGTGGCACCGGGTAAAACAATCACCGTTGGGCTCCGCATCCACCACCATTCCGGCTTTCATACATACTGGAAAAACCCTGGCATCGTCGGTATGGCTACCGCCATCAAGTGGAAGCTGCCTGATGGATTCACTGCCAGCGAAATCCGCTGGCCCTATCCCGAGCTCACCACCATGGCTGGGCACCCATGTCACGGCTACGAGCGTGGCGTCATTCTTATTGTTGAGATTACCGCACCTAAAAAAATCCCCACGAAAATGGTCACCTTCACCGCTAAAACACGCTGGATGTGCTGCGCAAAAGATTGCTACCCTGGCTTCAAAGACTTCACACTGGAACTTCCAGTGAGTGATAAAACCATCCTCGACCCAAAAACGTCCCAACACTTCAAGCGCGCTCGTAATGAGATGCCCAGCAAAGCCGCTCCATGGGAAACAACCATGACGTCAAAGGCCGATGCCAAGCATATCAAGCTACGGCTGACTCCCAACAAAGCCAACGCCCCAGCACCCGATTACCTATTTTCAGAAGACGGGCAAATATCATCTAACAAAAAACAAAAATTCACTAAACAAAACGACGGTAGCTTCTGTCTTGAGGTCCTCCGCTCCGAGTTTTCGCCAAAGAATAAGACGAGCCTGCCAGCCGTCATCAAGGCGGGAAATAGCCACTTCCGCATTTCGCCAACCTACCTTCAACTTTAAAAGTGAAACCATGAAACCTCTTCTCATTTTACTGCTCGCTGTGTCGACTTTATGCGGCGCGCAAAAACCTAACATCATCTTCATCCTTGTTGATGATCTTGGCAAGGAATGGGTATCCTGCTACGGCGCGGAAGACATTAAGACACCTCACATCGATAAACTTGCCGAGGACGGGATGCTATTTCATAACGCCTACAGCATGCCACAGTGCACACCGTCACGTGTTACTCTACTCACCGGGCAATACCCGCAGCGGCACGGCTGGGTCAACCATTGGGATGTACCTCGCTGGGGAGCCCAGGCACACTTTGACCCTTCGATGTATCCATCTCTCGGCAAGGTGATGAAGTCCGCAGGCTACTCGACCTGTGTGGCAGGCAAATGGCAGATCGATGACTTCCGGGTAGAGCCACGCTCACTCGCCGAAGCCGGATTCGATCAATGGTGTATGTGGACCGGAGGTGAAGGTGGAAATCTCAAACAAAGCAGCAAGCGCTACTGGGACCCGTATATTTTTCAGGGCGACAAGAGCCAGACGCACATAGACAAGTTTGGGCCTGATCTTTACGCCCAGTTCATCTTTGACTTCATCACCAATAAAAAAGACGAGTCGTTCTTCATCTACTGGCCAATGGCACTCACCCACGGTCCACTTGTGCACACCCCGCTCAATCCCGATGCCTCTAGCAAGATAGATAAGCACAAAGCTATGGTGCGCTACACAGATCACCTCGTGAGGCAGCTACGAGATCATCTCGAAAAACACAAAATCAGCGAGAACACCCTGGTCATCTTTACCACCGACAACGGGACATCTGGAAGTATTTCAGGGCGTCGAAACGGCACGCTTGTCCGTGGCGGCAAAACTAAACTGACCGAAAACGGCATCAACGCGCCATTCATCGCCTGCTGGCCAGCTAAAATAAAACCAGGTCAATCCACGCAAGCGCTCGTCGACTTCAGTGATATCTTGCCGACTTTTGCTGAAATGGCTGGCATCAAGGTGGATGCAAAAGGCATTGATGGTATCTCTTTTCTATCCACACTAACTGACCCAGAGAGCAAGACAGGCAAAACTCACATCCTTGCCTTGGGTAGCCATCCCGCCAAGCTGAGAAATGGACAGGTTATACCCGCGCTCGCTTTCAAACCCCGCTCAATCCGCAACCAACGATGGAAAGTCCAGGTCGACAAAAATAAACAAATTTCCCACCTACACGATCTGAAAAACGATTACTGGGAAAAGAACAACCTGATCGATTCCGAGGACCCGGAGCCCACCAATGCCTTAGGACAATTTCAGAAAATCGTCGATCGGATGCCCGCCAAGGATGCCGTTCCTCGTTATAGACTGAACCCAGTCCAAGTATGGGATAAAAAGCCATCAAAAAAATAATTTCCAACATCAAGCCCTTTAGACATACACTCGAACACCGACCACCAACCATGAAAGCCATTCTACTCCTCGTCCTCAGCATACTTCCCCTTGCAGCTCAAATAACCTACGAAGGAAAATCCGGACCAGGCAAGGGTAAGCACATCGTTTTCATCGCTTCCGACCACGAATACCGCACCGAGGAAACCTGCCCCGCGCTCGCTCGCATCCTCGCTCAACACCACGGTTTCAAAACCACCGTGCTTTTCGGCGTGAACGAAAAAGGTGAGATCACCGCAGGGGCATCTGATATTAAAGGTCTCGAAGCGCTGAAAAAAGCCGACCTCATGGTGATCTTCACTCGTTTCCTGAATCTCCCCGATGACCAGATGCAACATATCGATGCCTACCTCAACCGCGGCGGCCCTGTCGTGGGGCTGCGAACCGCGTCCCATGGTTTCAAAATCCCCAAGAATAGCAAATACGCTAAGTATGACTTCAAGTCCAAGGAGGCGGGTTATGAAAAAGGCTTTGGCCACCAAATCCTCGGCAACACCTGGGTGGGCCACTACGGCAGAAACCATAAACAAGGAACACGCATCCAACTTATACCCGAGCAAAAATCTCACCCGATCCTACTCGGGGTGAAAGACAACGGCTTCTGTCACGCCGGCGCCTACAACGGCATCGCACGTGAGGGATTCACCGTGCTGACTAATAGCCAACCACTGGTTTCGATGGAGAAGGACGCCGATCCCGACCCTAAGAAAAAACCTGTACCATCGACATGGACCCGACACTACACCGCCAAAAACGGCACCGAGGCACGCGTTTTCCACTCCACCCAAGGGGCCTCCGAAGATATCCTCGATGACTCCTATCGCCGCATGCTCATCAACGGCATCTTCTGGGCTGCCGGACTTGAAAAGGAGATCAAAGCTGACGGTAACATCAGCTTCGTTGGCAAATACCAGCCATCTACATTTAGTTTCGGCGGCCACGCTAAAGGAGTGAAACCTTCCGACCTCGCTGACATCAACTCCCCAATCATGCCGAAGAAGGTCGTGGCGATTGAGAATAAGTGAGGCGGGTTACTTGTTCTGTGCAAACAACCAGTTCCATACCTCGGGATTCGCGTAAGTTGCGGACCACGAATTGTGGCGTACACCTTTGTATTCGGTATATTTAGGCGTGCCTCCGGCATTCTCGAGCGCCTTAACCATGGCGCGTGACATTGCTGGTGGCACCACACTATCAGCATCACCATGAAATACCCACATGGGCACGTGCTTGATTTTGTCTGCCGTCTTCTTATCGCCACCACCACAGATGGGTATGGCCGCTGCAAAAAAATCAGGTCGCCGAGCAAGTGCATCAAATGTTCCGTAGCCGCCCATCGACAGCCCGGTGATATAAATCTGAGATTTATTCACCCTGTGTTTCTTTAACATTTCATCTAACAAGCTTAATACGAGTGCCATCGGATATGACGGCTTACTACTTAATTTCAGTCGATCAGCATCTTTATGGCTTCCCTTTGTGCTAGCCCATGTGGCGTCACCCGGACATTGTGGCACTACCAGAACGCAGTGTTTGTTTTCTTTTTTTAACCATCGAAGCAGCGATGGAATACCATGTTTCATCTGTCGGTGGTTATCCTTCCCCCGCTCACCCATGCCGTGGAGAAATAGTATCAGGGCGGGGCTATCCCCCTCTCCTGTCTCTACCCATCGGTAGGGTATCACCTTTTTTCCTGCACCAGTTTTGCCATGATGAAGGCCCGTTTCATCAGCGGCAGATAAACACAAATTGAGCACCCAAAGACATGTGACACATAACATCGAACCTTTCATGTAAATTAGATTACCCAACACTTTACAAGCAGGAAAGAGTAAAGCTCATGCGTGTGCTTTATATCACGGGGAAGCCACCTATTATTAGGATTAACCTTGATGCTCAACGGCAGATAATGTTTCCCTGCTGCTCTATGCTACACCGTACTCTAAACATCGTTTATGTATTGGGAATCCTCAGTTCTACCACGATAGCTAAAAATTACTCACCAAGCCAAGAAAATCCGCCAGTGGTAACCCGTGAGTTCCGTGCAGCATGGGTAGCAAGCGTTTACAACATCGATTGGCCAAGCCGTAAAGGTCTCTCAGCAAGCGCCCAGCAGAGCGAAATGCGCGCGATTCTCGACCAAATGGTGCGACTAAAAATGAATGCTATCATTTTTCAAGTACGTCCAAATGCAGATGCGCTCTACCGTTCTCGGATTGAGCCGTGGAGCCCATGGCTGACGGGAACAATGGGACGATCCCCCGGATATGATCCCCTTGCCTACTGTATTTCACATGCTCACGCGAGAGGCATTGAAGTCCACGCTTGGTTCAATCCATATCGAGCATCTCCCAGTGAAACGATGCAAATGTCCAGCAATCATATTATACGAACCCACCCGAGCTTAATCCGCCGATTCAAAACATACAAATGGATGGATCCCTCGCACAACACCACCCAACAACGCGCCCTGTCTGTAATTTTGGATGTTACCCGCCGTTATGACATCGATGGTATCCACATCGACGACTATTTTTACCCCTATCCCGATGTTGGTAGCAACGGCATGCCAAAACAGATTTTCCCCGATGGTAAAAGCCCATCGCAACGCCGCAGCTACGTGAATAGCTTTGTGAGCAATATGTATGCGTCGGTAAAAAAATCCAAACCATGGGTTCGTGTGGGGATAAGCCCGTTTGGCATCTGGAAACCGGGCGTTCCCAATGGCACCACTGCGAGTATTAACGCCTATGAGCATCTTGCCGCAGACTCCAGGAAATGGCTACAAAAAGGCTGGTGCGACTACTTATCACCCCAACTCTATTGGCGCATCAGCGGCCCCCAAGGCTATAGCCGCCTACTCAGCTGGTGGCGCAGTCAAGGACGCCGACCTGTCTGGCCAGGAATCGCCACCGCGCGGATCAAGAGTACCGAGGATCCTGGTCGGCCTGCGAGCGAAATCATCAATCAGGTACAGCTCTCGCGAAGTATTGGCCGTAATTACGCTGGCCATGTCCACTGGAGCATGAAGTCATTGCGGCAAAACCGCGGAGGTATCACAGGTGAGCTAGCCAAGAAGTCCTACACCACGGCCGCTCTCATACCGCCCATGCCATGGATCAGCTCCACCAAACCAACCGCACCCCGATTAAGCGCCAAGGGCAAGCGTAGTAATGTTTCAGTTAAATGGTCATCCGTTCGGGGTGCCGCAAAATATGCGGTTCAAGCGCGATACGGTAAAAACTGGTTTACCACCCATATTCTCACAGCAGCAAACACCTCGGTCACATTAAGCGGCTCCCCAGAAGCCATCGCTGTGAGCTCAGTAGACCGATATGGTACCACTAGCACGCCAAGTGTAGTTTCAAGATAATCAAAATAGTATGCATCAACTCCATATCTCTGATGATTACGTGATGAGCCGGTTTCCTTGAAATTATTTTGGCTTTGCTAACAAATGTCATTCATGTTAAGAAATCCGAACTTTACTTCATTAATCTACTGCCATGATTTCAGTTCGCGCATTCATTTTTATCAGCTCAATGATCCTTACTCTCTGGTTGGCTGCCTCCTACACTACAAAATACGAGGTCAAAAAGCCCACGCCAGCTGCGCATAAGCCAAAAAATGAGAGTGACATCAATTTGTCCACTGCCACCGACAGTAAACAGAAAGACGCTCCCATGGTGCAGCTGCGTTGAAGCGTCTCAAATATTACACACATCATCTATTGATAGGCTGTGTTCAATAATAATTGAACCTTAAGGTTTTTGCTGTATTCTAATCCATGATGAATGCAGACGATAAACCATCAACCGAAGCTGAGGTGATCGACGATCGTATCCTCTCTTTTTTTCAGGATGGCGTTCGTATGATTGGTCTTCCAAAGTCGCTCGGTGAGATTTATGGTGTGCTCTATGCCTCTCCAAAGCCAATGACCATGCAAGATCTGATCAATCGACTGGGCATCAGCAAAGGATCCGCAAGCCAAGGGCTTAAAATGCTGCGGACGCTCGGTGCGGTCAGACAAGTTGATTATCGGGACGACCGGAAAACTTACTTCGAAGCCGACGTAGAGCTAAAAAAACTGGTTGGTGGGTTTATCCGTGAGGAGATTCGCCCACACCTAAAAAGCGGGCAAGATAAACTCGCAAGGCTAGAGCGCGAGCTCGACAAAGTAGATGACCCAGAGTTGAAGGCCTTTTACGAAGAACGTATCAAACGCCTCGGCCGCTGGTCAGGTAAAGCCAACTTGGTGCTTCCGCTATTACAGAAATTTCTTGGTGAATGATTCATGATCGATAACCCAACAATACCAAGCGATGAAGCCGCATGGTACTGCGTACGCACAAAAACCAAACGTGAACATGTAGCCGCAAGGTCTCTCGCCCAGCTTGATGGTGTACAGTCGTTTTGCCCGCGTCTACGATACCGTAAAGCCACCCGCCGTGGTAAAATTTGGTGGGTTGAGGCGATGTTTCCCGGTTATATTTTCGCTTTTTTTTCGCGCCTTGAATGTGAGCGTGATGTCGTGCACAGCCACGGTGTGATGAAGCTACTCAAATTTGGTGACTACATTCCAGAAATACCCACCACATTTGTCGCAGAACTAATACAAGAGATTGAAAAACAAGGCGAAGGTGACGACGACATGATCACTCTACAACCAACGGTCAAAGAAGGTGACGAGGTAGAAGTCGCTCATGGAGCACTGGAAGGTTTTCACGGTAAGGTGGTAGAGATTCTCCCAGCTGCTGAGCGAGTAAAAATCCTTGTTGAATTCCTTGGTAATCGTCAGGTGGTGGAGACAGACTTGTTCTCACTGATCCTGCCGAACAAGCCGATCCCTGAATAGTGGCTTTTACATCCTGAAAATGCTACCGCCTCGTTTACCGAGGATCACAAAGGCACCCATGATCGATATGCCTAGGAATATCATCGCCCATACACCGAGAGCGGATGCAAGCTCGTGACCATTCCCAAGGGTGCTAAGCAATGAGTAAATAGCTTTGGTGACCGGATAATGTTCCGCCTGCTGGGCGAGGATCAAACTGTCAGACACCTCCAACATCGCAAAAGCGAACGCAAGAATTCCGCCGGCAACAAGGTTGGCACCAATCAACGGCACACCGACGCGTTTCAATGTACGGAGTGGTGATGCCCCAAGCGTTCGAGCTGCTTCCTCGAGAGCAATATTACTTTGCTGAAGACCTGCCACGGCAGCACGCACCACATAGGGCAAGCGCCGCACCGCGTAGGCGGCAACAAGAAGTAATAATGGATTTGCAGGATCTCCCACCATCCAGTGAAGCATTTCTCCTTTTTGAGTCACAGCGATATATCCGAACGCGAGGACCAGACCAGGAACCGCCAAAGGCAACATCATTACAGCATCCAAAACAACCCTCCCCCGGATCGTGCTCCGCACGACTACCCACGCAATGGCTGTGCCAAGGACTATATCTAACATCGTAGAGCAGGACGCATAGATAAGGCTATTTTTGATGGAAGGAACCACGAGCGGATGACCAAGTGCCTCACTGTAGTGTGCCGTCGTCATCGACTCCGGTAAAATCGTGCCATACCAGTCGCCAGTTACAGAGAGCAGCAACACACCTAGGTGTGGCACACAGGCAATAAAAAAGACGGCAAGGAATGCGGCAGACATGGCCCAGCCTTTCATACCATTGAGCCTCACCTCGCCGTCATGCGTTTTTGGTCGGGGAGCACTTCCAAGCCCTGACCTGCCTAAAAGAACCTTTGATATAGCAAAGACGGTAGCAGAAATTACCAGCATAACACCAACGAGGGCATAAGGCATAGGGTTTGCGTTCAGGTCCTTGATGCCATCGAAAACCTGCACCGAAGCAACGCGGGTGTAGTCAAATACCAGAGGAACTCCCAGCTCGGTAAATGACCAGATGAAAACAATCGCAGCACCTGCAAATATACCTGGCATACATAGCGGCAGCGTTATTTTGCGCAACCGCCGCAGGGGTGAGCAACCAAGATTCTGCGCTGCCTGCTCCATCGCCGGATCAAGGTGCGTAAGCGTCGCCGCTATATTCATGTAAAGGATCGGGTAGAGGTGCAGTGCGTTCATGATGACCACACCCCAAAACCTCCCCTCACCTAACCAATCCATCGGGTAGTTCGGGCTCATCAATCCGATATCAATAAGTAACGAGTTCAGTGATCCGGTAACACCGAGAATTTGCTTAACACCAACAGCCCCCACAAAAGGCGGCAAAACAAGCGGCGCAAGGATAAGTATACTCAGCCATTTTTTGCCGGGAAACACCCAACGGTGCGATGCAAGCGCAAGGGGAAAAGCAATCAAAAGCGACACAAGCGTACTGAATACTCCCATCATCAGGGCATTCCAGAGACCCTCCACATAAACGGGATTACTGAACACACCGATGACATAATCCATCGTAAAACCACCATTTTCACCCTCAAAAGCAACTGCCAGCGTCATCCCCACGGGATAAAGAAAAAACACACCAAAGATGATGACAACGACGGTTGTGATTGAGTAAGCTGCTGGCTTATTCATCGGCCTGCCCTCCTTCCTCCGCCAGCTTGCCGGCGAGTTTGTAGTTTCTTCTGAAGTATTTTCCTAACTTCACAGCGAGGTTCGCGCTTTGCACTTTTGATCCCTCACTTAGTTGACGACGAATATCACCCATGGCATTTTGATAAGAAACCAAGGCAGTATCGAAAAAAATATTCATCGCATCAGGCGGCATGTTGGCTGCCGCCAATTTTTCCCATGCTGACTTAAGTTCTTGATGCGAATCAAGACACATCACTCGAATGATAAACTGAATCGATTTAAAACCTTTGCCCGTGAGCTCACTCTCGTAAACAAAACCACCAACCTCATCGTAAGGGTTGGAGGGATCAGCAAAATGTTTCATGTTTTCCTCAGTATAGACATCTTTCCTGACAGGCATGCGACGCAGGGCACGGTATTGCGTTCCGTGCGGCGTTCCTGGTTTGGCATTCCAGAGCAGTTGGCCTTTTTTAGTAAGCAGAAATTCAACAAATGCCTGGGCGATCTCGGGGTCGGGGGCACCTTTCATCACAGCAACCGGATCCACGCTCATGGAAGTACCACCCTTTGGAGAAATCCAGCGCATGCGCGTGCTGCCGTCGTCCTTTTTCAGCATCTCCTCATACGTTCGTCCATAAAAATCAATGCACATCCCTGCGGCGGCATTACCCTGGGCAACGTCATGAGGAATCTTGGTAGCACTGTCAGTGAAATATCGCGCATTCGACGCAATCTTCTGAATCAGATTGATACCTTTGTCCCATCCATCACTGCGGGCACGCATATCAAATTGGATCTGAGTCTCCCCCGGTTTGCGTTGCAGTGCCGTGACTGCCTCATGAATTTGCTCTTGGATGAGCATCTCAAAAGCACGAGAAACCGATCCGCTTTTTGACGGATCAGCCAGAGCAATAGAACCAAAATACTTTGGATCACCTAGGTCAGACCACCTTGTTGGCGGTTTTATCTTAAGCCTCTTCAAGGAATCCAAATTATAACAAATCCCAAATCGTGAGAGACACACACCTACCCATGCGTGCTGTGGGTCATAATACTTCTCCCCAGTAAAATATGCCGGAATCACATTATCGCTGAACCATGCTGGGTGCTTTTCAAAAACCTCAAGCTTGGCAAGGTGCCCAGCCTGCGCCTGCTTGCGAAAATCATAATCACCACCACCAAAAAATATATCAATCCCTATGCCATCGTCACCGACTCTTTCAGCAGCCTTATATTTTCCATTTAGAATCTTGCGAATCTCAGATGTGCCACCCGGTGTAAGCCAATTTACATACACAGACTCTCCTGTTTTTTCTCTCCACCAATCCTGGAACGCCTCACCAAACTCCCGACGTATCGTCTCATTATGCGGTGTGATGATGTTGATCCTACGGTCGGCATTATCCACAGTCACATTGCCACCATCTTGCTTTTTGCTGAGCACGATGGGGGCAGCGACGCAAAGAACAAGCGCGGCGGCGACCATGGTCTTACTGTTCACCCACTTATTCATACCTTTAAAATAACGACATCCGCCGGACTAATGGTAAGCAGCACCCGATCACCTGATTGACGCATCGATTGAGGGTTAGCCTCTGAGACATTCCAGAGCAAATCGCCTTCACCCTTAACCTTATACTGCACATTACTTCCGAGATACATACGCTCAATTACCCGTCCATCGACTCGGTTGACAGGCACTTCAGAGCTACCAACGGATAGCGCCTCAGGACGTATCGACACAAGCACTTCAGACCCATCATCCGGCCGCCAATTACCCTGCGCTACATAGCCACAAAAGTTTCCAGATGAAGTATTTAAATGAACTTTCAGCCTGCCTTCAGTATCCTCAACACCCTGAACAGTAGCTTTCATAAGATTAGTTTCACCAATAAATCCTGCAACATGGGCGCTTAGTGGGCTCCTATAAATATCATCTGGAGTACCACTCTGAACAATCCGACCAGCATCAAGAATTGCCATACGGTCAGCCATAGAAAGTGCCTCCTCTTGGTCGTGAGTTACATACACCCCTGTAAGGTTGTTCTCCTTCACAATACGGCGGATTTCACTACGCATTTCAAGTCGCAGCTTAGCATCAAGGTTGGATAACGGTTCATCTAGTAATAGGCATTTAGGTTTTACGACCAATGCACGTGCCAACGCAACACGCTGCTGCTGACCACCAGACATCTGGTCAATTCTACGATCGCCATAGCCCTCAAGGTGCACCATCTCAAGCGCCTCGCCAACGCGCCGCTCAATCTCTTTTTTCTCCACCTTTCGCTCCTCTAATCCAAACCCGATATTCTGCCCCACATTCATATGCGGCCACAAAGCGTAGCTTTGAAACATCATCGCCGCCTCGCGCTTGTGGGTAGGAAGCTTGGTTACATCCTTATCACCATAAAAAATCCGACCCGACGTCGGCGTTTCCAGTCCTGCAATGCAGCGCAACAAAGTGGTCTTACCGCAGCCACTAGAGCCTAACAAAAAAAACAATTCACCTTTTTCGATAGCAATACTGGCATTGTCCAGCGCGCGAACATCGCCATACTCCTTAATGATTGAATCTGCCCGTATCGCGTCCATATATCGTTATCATCATTGCCTCATCATACCTTGGCAAGTCAGAAGATGAGTCAAGATGCTAATGTTTGTGTTATGAAGGCCGCTACGCCTACTCCCCCAGACAACCGTCACTAAAAAACCCTCAGGCAATCACCTGAGGGTTTTGAAATAATTGTAGCTCGTCAGTCGGCTAAAACTTGTAATCCAAGTAGAACTGGAACTGGCCACCTTCATCAGCCTCTTTGTCGTCAGATGGTGTGCCAAGTGGGATCGCGTAGTCGATGGCTAAGGGGCCGAAGGGTAAGTTCAGGCGCAGGCCAAAACCAGCGTCATGGTATATATCCGATCCAAAGCTCCATGAACTAGCATTGACCACACCTACATCGTAGAACAAGGCACCTCGAACACGCTCAATGAGTGGGAAGGTGTATTCGACAGATGCGAATGCTGAGGTATTACCACCAAGAACCTCGCCAGTTGCCGCATCACGCGGCCCAACGTTACGGTTTTCAAAGCCCCGTAGTGAGTGTGGGCCACCAAGGTGCTGGCGATCAAAAATAGGCACAAACTTGCTATCACCATGGGTATCCGCGACGTTAAAAGCCCCTTTGACATTGAGGATACTATCCCCCCAGAGTGACCAGTGCTTGGAACCAGAGCCGGATACAACAAAGACATCCACATCACCTCCAACTAAGCCACCAGCAAAGCTGACCCCCAGGTCAATCTTATGACCCCTACGAGGCAGCTTGTTACTATCTCGGCTGTCATAAACGTAGTTTAGGCTGAGTGCGCTCCGGACATAATCACCATCCTCACGATTAAACATGGACTCCGGTCCAGCAAGCGCAAGCGTTGCTGAATCAACTTCGATACCAATTTTTTCGATGCGATACTCACCTCGCAGATAGGAGCGTTTACCAAGCGGCTTGCGCAGTGAGAGAGCAAAGCCGTGCTGGCTCTGCTCGTATTCGGAACTATAATATTGCGCATCACGATAGAAAAACTCAGTCCCAAGCGCGAGGCGCTGGCCCATAAACCATGGCTCTTGCCATGAGAGGCGGAAGTCGGTGCGCTCGCTACCCAGCTGAATACGCGTGTTAAATCGCTGACCTGCTCCAGTGAAGCGACCCCAGTTTGTGATATCGAAGTTTGTCTGCTCCAGATTGATGTAACCTACAATGCTATCAACCGAGCTAAATCCTATACCAAAGCTAATTGAGCCGGTCTTTTTCTCATTGACTAGAATATTAATGTCTCGGTATCCGGCTTGATCGCTTGGGGAAGCTGTTGCCTGAACTTGATTAAAGTAGTTCATGTTCTGCAGACGCTTACGAGAGGTCTCCAGTTCAACAGTGTTCATATTATCGCCGGGTTTCAAGGGTAGCTCGCGGCGAATAACGCGGTCTTGTGTCTTGTCGTTACCCTCAATAGTGACACGCCCCACGAGATAGCGGCGTCCCTCAACAATCCGGTAAGTGATGGAAATTGATGTCGGGCTAATATTACGGATATCTGGAGTGACTGCGGCATCGGCATACCCGCGAGAACCATAATACTTGCGGATCATGGTAATATCATCTCGCATCTTAGAAACTGCATAACCATCACCAGAATTCAAAGTCAGTGATGGCAGAAGTTCAGATGCTTGAAAGACAGTCATTTTGCCAAAACTAACAGAACCAACCGTGTATTTAGCCTCCTCTCGGATAGTAATGATGAGATCTACACGCCCGTCACCTACAGGAGCGCGTTGCAGTGTAGCTGATACGCGAAGGTAACCTCGGTCACGGTAGTAATCCAAAACGTTGTCGAGGTCATTATCAAGCTTCTCAGGATCGATACGGCCAGACTTGGTAAGAAATGAAAAGAAACCCTTTTCCTTGGTCTTCATTTCTTTCTCCAGCAGTTTGTCATCGTATGCATCATTACCAATGAAACGGATCTTGCGCACCTCAGCCAAAGCTCCCTCCTGAATCATAAACATAAGCTCAGCAGTACCGGCGACATCCGGCGTCTTCTGAATCCGGTGACTTACACCAACATCAGCAAACCCAAACCCACGATAATGATCTTGGATATTACGGCGTGCAGATAAGATAGCTGCATCGCTCATCACGCCCCCAGCCTTGAGCTTGGTGACACTTGCGAGCTTTCGATCTGAAAATCGTGTGTTCCCATGAAACCCAACAGCGACCACTTTGGCACGAGTCTGGATCTCAGCAGTGAGACTCACTCGAGCACCAGCAGATTTCGCAAGCCAACGCACATCATCCACAAGACCACTCTCATAAAGGCTACGAACATCGTCATCGAGACTTGAGGCACTATATTTCTGTCCAGCACGCACTCCCATGAAACCCCTCAGCTTCGCTTCATCAACAGTTTTGGTTCCCTTGAAACGTATCGTCACTGAAGAAATAGTTTTCCCTTCAAAATTTTGAGCTTTTGCCGTGATGACGGATCCTAACATTACGAACAATCCCGCAAATATTGTGATACATTTTAGGATACGATTAGAAATTATTTTGGACATGCGTGCTTATGGTGTGGGTTGAATATTTTCCCATGTCACTATCTAACATCTTTTCAGTCAAGGGGAATCCCAACTGTTTTGGCAGGCAACCTGGAGTGGAATGATTAACTCCGATCAGATAACGATGGACTTTGATATGATTATCTCAACGTAGCAACGGGTGACCAAGCTTAGCTTTTGAGGTGAAAGGTGCACGCAAATAGGTTGGAGAGAGCGGTAGCTTGATAAGTGCATCACGACGAGTTGGGCTCAGATCTTGCCATACATCGATCAGGTAATGCGCCTCTGGTCGCACGCGCGCAACGCTCTGTGATAAGGCACCAGTGAGTTGAAATGACGCAGGATCATCAAAAGTGAACAAAGTTATATTCCCCGCTGATATCAGTTTTTTTTCGAACTCCTCATGATTCATGAGTTCTACCGGTGCGGCCTCACCTACATCATTGATCTTGCTTATATAATAGAGCCCTCGCCGAGCATCCCCCACTGCCATGGATGGTGCGTTTTGCCGGGCAAAAAAGGTAGCCGCAAACGACCCCAAACCAACGGCAGGGCAATCGTGTGCAAGTGCCACTCCCTGTCCCACAGCAATTCCGATACGAGTACCACTGTAACTGCCAGGCCCAGTCCCAACGATTACGAGGTCAAGTTTCAGCTCACCAAGTTCGTCTAATGAATTTTCTATGGCATTAAACACCATCGAGTTATGATTTCTATCGCTAGCGAACTGCTGCTTAAACACACAGCCACCATTCACCCATAGAGCCACACTTGCCTCCGGAACACAGGTTTCTATAGCTAAAATCGCCTTCACATGGTGAATTGTATTGTGAGAAAATAAATTACCAATGTCAGAATACAGAAAATATGACGTCCTAATGACATAATTCCACCAGCATTCATCCTTGCATGTCAGCTGGATACCGCTTATTTGACCGCACGCGTGCCCATTATTTACTGCTTACCTCTCTGTTAACTACTATTAAAAATACTGATTATGTCTGATTACGCCAAGGGACTCGAAGGAGTCGTCGCCAATGAATCCAGCCTCAGCAAGGTCGAAGGCCTAGAAGGAAAACTCTCCTACCTTGGCTATGATATAGATGACCTAGTCAACGATTGTACTTTTGAAGAAGTCACTTACCTCCTGCATAACGGAAGACTGCCAAACCAGTCTGAGCTTGATACCTTTTGTGTGAGCTTGCGCAGCCGACGCGAATTACCTCAGGGAGTGATTGATTTCCTGAAAACCGCCCCAAAGGATGCCTTGCCAATGGATATCATCCGCACGGGTGTCTCAATGCTCGGCCTGACTGATAAACGCGCTAAGATTGGCGAGCCCGATCACGATGCCAACCAGGAAGTTGCTCTTTCGATCGTGGCCCAGATCCCCACCATTGTTGCTTACTATCACCGCTCACGCCAGGGGCTTGATTTACCTGAAGTTCGTAGCGACCTCTCCGAGGCTGCTCACTTCCTTTACCTGATCAATGGTGAGGTTCCCAGCGAAGCTGCGGCACGTACACTCGACATCGCCTACATCATTCATGCCGATCACGGTATGAATGCCTCGACATTTTCCTCAAGGGTCACCGTGGCAACTCTGAGCGACATTTATTCAGCCATTACCTCAGCTGTTGGCACCCTGAAGGGCCCATTGCACGGTGGAGCCAATGAGGGTGTGATCCACATGCTCGAGGAGATCGGCGAAGAGAACAAGGTGGACGCCTACGTTGAGGACTGCCTGGCTAACAAAAAGAAGATCATGGGTATCGGTCACCGTGTATATAAAGTGCTCGATCCACGCGCACCTCATCTTCAGAAAATGGCAATCAAACTTACCGAGGAGCTTGGTGAGCCAAAGTGGATCAATATGTCCAATCGTATTGCCGAGATCATGCGCGAGCGTAAGGGGTTAAATGCAAATGTCGATTTCTACTCGGCTACCGTTTATTACTCACTGGGTATCCCAACTGATCTGTTTACTCCGATCTTTGCTATTGCTCGTGCTGCCGGCTGGACCGCGCAAGTGCTCGAGCAACTGCAAGACAACCGACTCTACCGCCCACTCACCAAGTACGTGGGACCTGCGGAAACCATGCCGGTACCACCGATCGAGACCCGGTAAACCTCAATAGGATATCAATTTTCCAGAACCCGGCGGGACGCGCTCCTTCCGGGTTTTGTATTCCCATACAGTCGGTACAATGCTTATACACGCACGACTGCTAGGAATTCGCTTTTTGAGTGAGGTGGCGGAGTGGTGGTGCCGATAGATGGGATTCCCGCAGCCGTTGAGCAGGTGTTCTCGATGCTGGGCCGCATCGAGCTCTGGGCGCGCCAGAACGATCCGGAGATGCCGCGGTATTAGGGTTGTGGTGAAAACCGATCATAGCTTCATCACCTGCACATTGCGCAAGTAGATGGGGGCGCCGCCGTGCTTGCCCTGGAAGCCAATCTTGCCTTTGCGGGGCAGAGTGGCGAGAGGCTTCTTCAGCCACGGTGGGGCTTTGGAGCCGTCGGGATTTTTCTTCGCATCCTTGAAGTCGGTGAGGTCGACGGCGTTCACACGTTGACCGTTGAGGTGCACGGTGATGATGGGGCCGGAGACGAGGATCACCATCTGGTTCCACTCACCGGGTTGCTTCACCGCCTTTTCGAAGGCGCCCTGACGACCGAAGATCGCAGCACACTGCCAGCTGCGTGGCTTGCTCGACCATTTCTCAGAGAAGTCGTCGGCGAGCTGGATCTCAACGGAATCGGTCACCCATTTCTTGGTGTCGCTGGCATGCACGAAGACTCCGCTGTTGGTGCCTTCGCCGTTCTTGAACTCAAGCTTGAGCACGAAGTCCGAGTAGTCCTCTTGGGTCCAGATGATCTGATCCTTGGTGGCGATAAGCACACCGTCTTTATCGATGGTCCAGACCCCTTCGTTGAAGGTGGCGTTGGAGAGATCATCCTTGAAGAGAGGTTTGAATTCCTGGGCCTGAGCCAAGGGGGCGAGAAGTGTGGCTGAGAAGAGAAGATGTTTGATCATGGGGTTAATGTTACGGTTGTAATGCTAGAAACTTGCATTTTGGCCTGAAGTGGTCGAGAGCATCATACGAGGGGGGGGGTGCGAGGGGAAGATGAATGATGCATTCCCAAAGGCCGCGGAGGCGGAGGAAGGTGCGGACGGGGTTTTTATTTATCCTGATACTCTGCCTGGTTATCCTGACCGAAGGATTTCGTGCCATACTGCTTCTCAATTTCCAACCTACGCAATTCATTTTCAGCCATTACCTCTTGCAGGTGTGCTGCCTGCGAATTCCGCTGCCAACCGTGGAACAGCCAGCAGCCAGCGGCGAGCGATACCATCACCAGCAAAAAAATAACCCATGCCACTGCGCTCAATGCGTAGACCGAGGGTAACTCAATAAACCCATTCATCGCCATGACGCCTGATCCCACCACGGCAGAAAACCAGAACCAGGTCACGTTCTTATCCGCGCGAAACATCATTAACATTACCACGCCCATCAGAGGCAAAAGCACAATACCCCACAGCGAAAACAATAAATAAAATGGTGCCCATAGCAATGACCACAGAACCGTCACGCCCATTTCCAGAATAATCTCGCCCAGATCACCCCGCGCTCCCGCCCAAACGGCACCCGCCGCCTCTGCAAAATAATACGATATAAGCGCCACAATACAACCCACCCACAGCGTAGATACCATGGCCAATACACGTTTCAGCGCTTCCCAGCACCCATCGCCGAGCACATCACCCGAATCAAGCGGCAATCTCATAGACACATTTATTCAAGCCTATCCTTGTAACGCACGAAAATTCCGCTGAAATAGCGCATCACAATGGTTTTCTTTGTAGCTAGCTTACAAAATCGACATTGTTAATTAATAGTCGGAATTAACAAATCATTGATATTACCAACCAACTTCAATAGAACCATATTAACCTAATACAATTAAACACACTCACGTGTTTTTTACATACACCATAAAAAAACCTCACTATGAGCACAAAACCTAACAACAACCTCTCCCGCCTCTCGATCATGATGTTCCTCCAGTTTTTTGCATGGGGAGCATGGTTCGCCACACTTGCATTGGCAATGGGAAACAATGATCTCGGAGCATCCATCGGTGGAGCTTACGAAAGCGCACCCATCGCAGCCATTTTATCCCCACTATTTCTGGGGCTCATAGCTGACCGATTATTCGCATCGGAAAAAGTCATGGGCTTACTAATGCTCATCGGTGGCGGCATCATGTGCGCGATCGCAGTGATCGCTCCCCAAGGTGCTGATAAAGGCCCATTAATTGTCAATCTGATGATTGCCTACATGCTCTGTTACATGCCGACTCTTGGGCTTGGTAATACCATTACCTTCACCCACCTCAAGCAAGAGCAATTCCCAAAGGCACGAGTTTGGGGGACCATCGGCTGGATTGTTGCAGGGCTTGGCCTAGGTGTAGTTGGTTGGTCTGATTCACTAAATATTTTCTGGCTAGGAGCTGCATCTAGTATCGCTTTAGGCGCTTATTGCTTCACTCTTCCCAGTACTCCTCCGCCCGCCAAAGGCAAACCAATTGATATTGGATCACTCCTCATGGTGGACGCCTTAAAGCTTCTAAAAAATCCAGCTTTTCTTGTCTTTGCTGTTTGCTCCACGCTAATCTGTATTCCTCTTGCCTATTACTACGGACAAACTTCAGCTTTTTTAGGGGCGGCAGGATTCAACGAAGCAGGTGCCGCAATGACTCTTGGACAGATGTCCGAAATTGTCTTTATGGTTCTCATCCCGTTTTTCTTCCGCAAACTCGGCGTCAAAATGATGTTACTCATCGGCATGGCATGCTGGGTCGCTCGTTATGCCCTGTTTGCCTTTGGGGCACCTGACCAAATCATGTGGATGCTTCTCTTGGGTGTAGCACTGCATGGCATCTGCTACGACTTCTTTTTCGTAACTGGATTTATCTACACAGATAAAAAAGCCCCAGCAGAGATTCGTGGCCAAGCACAGTCACTTCTAGTTTTTCTAACTCAAGGAATTGGAATGTTCTTCGGTTTCCGAATGGCATTTGGAGGTAACTGGCCATTCACCGATAAAGCACTTCCCAACACCTATGCGGAATACGGTGCCGCCCCAGCCGGCCATGGCCCACTAATGGAAAACATCAAGGCATCCAGCGAAAATACACACACAAGCTTCTGGGATAGCCTCATAGGTATGTTTGGCCAAGGCTACGCCGATACTGTCGACTCCGAGCTTGTCACCAAGGCGATGACCGATTGGAAACAATATTGGCTTTTCCCCGCCGGCATGGCTGCCGTCATCTTCATCATTTTTGCCGTCTTCTTCTGGGACAAAGTTGACCGTGATGTCGATGCCGAGGAAGTTGACGAGGCCACATCCCATGATCCCGAGAACGCCTTATAATTTAGCGAAACATCAACGAAGACATCAACGTAACACAAACCTATGAACTATCCAGATTCCAGCAAAGCTGGCCAGCCGCTTACTACGCGCCGAAATACCCTGAAGGGTCTTGCCGCGCTGGCAACCGTGCAGATACTCCCAAGCTATATCGCACTGGGCGGACCCAAAGCCCCGAGCAACCAGCTCACCAAGGGCATCATCGGCTGTGGAGGGATTTCCCGTTCCCACCTCGGCATGCCCGGCAAGCTGTTGGCGCTTTGCGATGTCGACAGCAAACGTCTCAGCGCCCGCCAAGCCGAGGCCAAGAAGCGAGGTGATGGTGACGTCGAAGGATACTCCGATTTCCGTGAGCTCATCGCCCGCAAGGACATCGATATTGTACACGTAGCAACCCCACCACACTGGCACGCCATCCAAGCAATCGCTGCGGTCAAAGCAGGTAAGGATGTATGGTGTGAAAAACCAATGTCCCGCACCATCGGCGAAGGTCAGGCTATGGTGAAAGCCGTCACCGAACATGAAAAAATATTCCGCATCAACACATGGTTCCGATTCCAATCTCGTTACTACGGCCTGAGCCGTCCAGCATCAGAGGCTTGGAAAGTCGTGCACCACAAGCTTCTTGGCGACGGTCCATACACCTTTAATTTAGGCACGGCATTTGTCGGCAACTGGAAACTGGGTCAGTGGTCAGGCAAAACTGACCTCAAAGAGCAGGAAATCCCCAAGCATCTCGACTACAACATGTGGCTAGGGCCTGCCCCGATGAAAGCCTACAACTCTCACCGTGTTCACGGTTCGTTCCGTGGCTACTGGGACTACGATGGCGGCGGACTTGGCGATATGGGTCAGCACTATCTCGACCCCTGCCAGTTCGTTCTCGGAAAAGACACTGAGAGCCCAGTGCATGTAGAAGTCGATACACAGAAACAGCACCACGATGCCGTATTACCATGGCGCCGCATCGAACTTGTCTACGCCGATGGCACCAAGATCATTCTTAATGCAGAGAATAATCCAGAGGAACCAATCATCTCAGGGCCCAAAGGCAGCATCTACCGCCACTTCAGAAGTAAGGACGTGCCTGATCTTGATAAAAAACTCAAGGAGCTCCCCGGACCACCACCAGTGATCACGGACTTCCATCAGGCCGTGCGCGAACGCAAAAAATTCGCGCTCAACGAACAAAATGGTTTCCGTTCATCGACCATCATCAACATCGCCAAAGTCGCCCTACGTCTTGGCAAGCCACTGAAGTTCGATTCTGAAAAACTCCAGTTCATCGACAATGCCGAGGCAAACAAGCTGATCGATCAACCGATGCGCGGACCGTGGAAAATCTAATTTAGGATTTTTCATTTCACATCCATCATTTACAAATAGCTGCCCCTATGGCCTTGGGGCAGTTTTTTATTTCCAGTCAACCAGTCAACCAGTCAACCAATGCCTAATCAACCAACCAAAATCCTCTGCGCCGGCGCCGGCAATATGGGTCGCTCCCACGCCCTCGCCTATCATAATATCCCCGAGTTTGAAATTACCGGCATCTGCACTCGCTCAGCAGGCTCACGTGAAAAACTCAACGACGAGTTGGGCGGCGGCTACGCTCTCTTCGATGACTACTACAAGGCGCTCGAGGAGACCAAACCCGACGCCGTCTCCATCTCAACCTACCCGGACACCCACGCGCCATATGCCATCGCCGCGCTCGAAGCAGGCTGTGATGTGTTCATTGAAAAGCCACTCGCAGAAACCGTCGAAGAAGCACAAAGCATCGTTGATACCGCTAAAAAAAATAACCGCAAGCTCGTCATCGGCTACATCCTCCGTCACCATCCGAGTTGGCAAAAATTCATCGAGATGTCGCACGATCTCGGCAAGCCGCTCGTTATGCGCATGAACCTAAACCAGCAGTCGTCAGGAGATAACTGGGAGACTCACAGAAACCTCATGTCATCAATTTCTCCAATCGTTGATTGCGGTGTACACTACGTCGATGTCATGTGCCAGATGACCCGCTCCAAGCCTGTGCGTGTTGCCGGGCTCGGTGCCCGCCTAACTGACGAAATTCCTGATGGAAAAATCAACTACGGCCACCTGCAAGTCACCTTCGAGGACGGCAGCGTCGGCTGGTATGAAGCCGGCTGGGGACCGATGATGTCAGAGACCGCATTTTTTGTTAAAGATGTTGTGGGCCCGAAGGGCTGCGTCACCATCGAAGCCAAAGAGGCTGCCGGAGCAGGTGCTTCTGATGACGTCGACGCGCACACGAAAACAAACACTTTGCGTCGTCACTTCTCCGAGCTTGATGAGAACAACCAATTCGTTAAAAAAGATGAATGGACCGAAACCGGTGACGAGCCCGACCACGATGAACTCTGCCACCGCGAGCAGGTATTTTTTCTTGATGCCATCCAAAACGACACCGACCTAACAGACCACATGAACGACGCGATCAACTCGATGAAAATCGTCGCAGCAGCAGACAAGTCCTTCCGCACAGGTGAAATGGTAACGCTTTAGTTGATCTCATTCGGTGGTAGTAACAGAGCTTTTTAAGCTATTTGCCAACCACTTGCGCATTTCCGCACGCGCCCGAGAAGGGCGCAGGGTCCACGCATCACTGTGATTGCGAAACCCAGTTCCGATAAACGTGAATTGACCCTTTATTCCTGTTTTTTTAAGATAGGCTGCGGTTCTATTCGTATTGGCGCCTTCACCACAAATGAACTGCGGCCGCTTACCCAATCGCTTTAATCTTAGCAACGCCGAAGCACGGTCCGCACCAGGATACGGCCATCCTGTGATCACGCCATCGTAGTGGCTGTAGGGGATAAAAGCTGACCAGAGTTTGGCAATTTCGTCATCGTGCAGTCCAATAAAATTGCAGGCGATTGCGCCACGTGAAAATCCAGCCAGCACCACGCGTTTAGAATCGCCACCGTAATTTTGGCACACCCACTTAACTGCTGCCTTACAATAATTGATCGTCGGTTTCGGATTGTAGTCCGGCTTACTACCCCACCAACGCGTAACATTGGCTGTTCCAGCACTGTTAAGATATGGCAGGCACAGCCATATATATCTCTTCCCGCCGGAAATCCCATATCCCAACCGACTCCCTTCGACGTGCCCAGTGCTAACATCCCCAAACTTGTTTCGATAAGGCCCGTTGCCGGCAAACTCAACAATGACCGGATACTTGCCACCCGGTTTCCAATCGGTGGGCAGATAAAGCACGTGATGCACGGCCGTCTTCACGTAAATCGGCAATGTCTGCTTCACACGTAACCCAGCAGAAGGTTTTCCAGCCGTCAGCACTGGGACCGTCAAATCCGGCTGCACGTTCGATATGTCAACGTTCTGCGCACTCAAATTTCCAGCCAACAGAAACAAGACTATGATGGTTTTTTGCACTTAGACAGCCTGAAGAGGATACCCCTGAAGCGCGAGAATAAACAGCATGTAAAGAGAAACACATACACCAACTTTTTATAAAAGAATGAGTTCGTTTATGACGTATACTTATCTTCGTGCGGCAATTTGTTATTATTCTGTTTATTGCGGGGCTCTCAGTGGTCTCGGGTAAATTAGCGGCTGCAGATTTTACAGCCAAGGGGGAAACCATCTACAAGGAACACTGCATTTCATGCCATGGAGTGAATGGTGCGGGTGTAGCTGATGAATATGATGAGGCATTAGTCGGCACAAGTAGTATCGAAAAACTCACCCGGGTGATCCATAAGACAATGCCTGAAGATGAAGATGAACTTGTCGTCGACGAGGATGCAAAAGCCGTTGCACAATACATTTATCACGCATTTTATTCTCCTGAGGCACAGGCAAAAATAAAACCCGTTCGCAAAGCACTACTCCGACGTACCAAACACCAACACCGAAACTCCATCGCGGATCTGGTTGCTTCGTTCAGAGGTCACTCCCCAATCCCAAAACAACACGGCCTCACCGCAAATTATTTCAATGCGGAAAAAATGAATAAGCAGAAGCAAAAACTGCTAACACGTATCGAACCAACACCCTCATTTAATCTTGCAAATAATCACGGCGTTAAAAAAATTAACCCTAAAGCATTTTCTATCCACTGGCAGGGGGCCTTGCTACCACCAGAAACCGGCACATACCATTTTCGCATCACCACACCCAACGGAGCACGATTTTTCCTTAACACCTATGACAAAAAAAAGACCGCGTTGATTGACGCTTGGGTATCTTCGAAAAACTCAATGCGTACTAGCGTGAAAAGCACTTTCCTCATCGGCGGTCATGCTGTTCCCATGATGATCGAATACACCTCTTTCCAAGAAAAAAAATCATCAATTCTGATCGAGTGGAAACAACCGCACGGCATCTGGGAAAAAATTCCACAACGCTTCCTCGCTCCTATCAATGCAAAAGAAGTTGCCATCATCAACACGCCCTTTCCTGCTGATGATGCTTCACTCGGATACGAGCGGGGCTCCACGATTTCCAAGCAATGGAGTGTGGCCTCTGCAAACGCAGCAATCCAAGCGAGCTCTATTATCCTCAACCATCTTGATCAACTCGCTAAAACAAACCCCAAAGATAAACAAAGGACCACCAAGTTGTTGCAGTTTTGCGAGCAATTCACCGCGCGCGCCCACGGCCGACCACTCACCACTGACCAAAAACAAAGAATTCATAAATTATTCAAACAACACGGACCAGAGGGCGCCGCACAACGCAGCCTCATGCTCGCGCTCACTTCTCCGTATTTTCTCTATCCAGAATTAAGCCATCACACCGATGGTAATCAAACGAAGCATGACGCATGGGCAATTGCCACTCACCTCGCACTCACTATATGGGATTCCGTTCCCGATAACCAACTCAGACAAGCCGCGTCAAAAGGCCACTTGGTAAATCCTCAGCAAGTCAGCGCACAGGCTCAACGCATGCTCAGAGATCCACGCGCCCATCACAAGCTGCGGCGCTTTTTCCACGAGTGGCTCAACCTAAGCGAGAAAGAGGACCTACGAAAAGACCCAAAGCTTTTCCCAGGATTTAATGCCCGCTTGATTGCCGATTTACGCAGTTCGTTAAACTTATTTGTCGCAAACGTCTTGTGGTCTAAAAACTCCGACTACCGCAAGCTGTTCCTCACACAGGAAGTCTACATGAATCCGCGCATCGCCACATTCTACAAAACCAAGCTACCCGAACATTTAAAAAACGAGCAATTTACCCCTGTTGTCACACCGGATCGTCACCGCGCCGGAATCCTCACACACCCGTATGTATTGAGTGCCTTCTCCTACCACAAGCAAACCTCACCGATCCATCGAGGTGTTTACCTCAGCCGTAATGTGTTAGGGCGCTTCCTTAAACCGCCACCAAAAGCGACCGAATTCAAAGACTCAGACTTCAAACCGAATCAAACAATGCGTGAAAAGGTCACCGAACTCACCAAGGATCATTCTTGCATGGCCTGTCATGAAATTATCAATCCGATTGGGTTCAGTCTGGAAAACTACGATGCTGTAGGCCGCTTTCGTACCCGCGAAAAAAACAAGCCCATCAACACGGAGAGTGATTACATCACCGACGATGATAGAAAAGTTCGTATCAAGGGAGCACAAGATCTGGCGCAACTCGCCATCGAATCCCCCGGCGCACACCGCGCCTTTATCAAGCATCTGTTTCACCATCTCATCCAGCAGCCCGTTCCTGCTTACGGCTACAGCACCATGGACCGCTTGCACGAATCATTCAAAACGACTAACTTTAACATGCGTCAGCTGATCGTTGACATCACTACCACCACCGCCCTGATCCCATCGCACCCCAAGAAAAAATGACCACTCGCCGCGCATTTCTCAGACAACTCGGTATAGCACCCGCTACCCTACCTTTCCTGACAGGATTGCCCAGCTTCGCCGCAGGGAGCGGAAATTCGGGTCGCAAGCAACGGCTCATCGTCATGTTCTCACCCAACGGCACACTGCCAACTGACTTCTGGCCAAAAGTAGTAGACAGCAAGATGGAGTTCGGCTCGATCCTAAATCCTCTCAACCCATTCAAAAACCAAACTCTTATCATTAAGGGCCTATCCAACCTCGTCAAAGGCGATGGCGACGGCCACATGCGTGGTATGTCGTGCCTACTCACCGGTGCCCGACTTCATCCAGGTAATATCCAAGGTGGATCTCACACACCAGCCGGCTGGGCGTCATCGATTTCTATCGATCAGGAAATCAAAAATTTCCTCCAGAAAAACTCAGCGACGCGCACGCGATTTGGATCGCTTGAAGTAGGGGTGGCAGTTCCCGATCGCGCCGACCCATGGACGAGAATGTCTTACGCCGGCTCGAACCAACCACTGGCACCACTCGATGACCCCTATCAGATGCTACAAAAACTTTATGGGCAATCGAAAGATAAACAAACCTATGCATCCATCCTTGATGAGCTTGGTGCAGATCTCAATAAAGTCTCAAAGAAGCTCAGCAGCGAAGACAATGCACTGCTTAAGCAGCATATCCAACTGGTCGCGGACATGGAGCGTGAGATGATGGCTGCTGCAAAGGCAGGCAAACTCGTTCACCCAGAACCTGAACTTGATCCGAATATTGAAATTACAAATGATAACACGCCAAAACTTGCACGGATGCAAATTGATCTGTTAGTTAATGCTATGGCAAATGATATGACTCGAGTAGGCACACTTCAGTTCATGCGCTCGGTTGGTCAGGCACGGATGCGTTGGCTAGGCATTGAAGAAGGGCACCACTCGCTCAGCCATGAACCTGACAAGAACAAAGCTGCACAGGACAAGTTGAAAAAAATCAACATTTGGTTCGCCCAACAGTTAGCTTATCTCGCCGGTAAACTCAAAGCTACTGCAGAACCCGACGGCAATGGCAATATGCTTGATAACACCACCATCGTCTGGGTGAACGAGCTTGGAAAAGGTAATTCACACACGCTGCACAATATCCCTTGTGTAGTGATCGGTGGAGGCTCAGGATTTAAAATGAACCGGCTCGTCAACCTCCCCAAAGGCACACCCCACAATCGGTTTCTTATCTCACTGGCCAACTCCTATGGCCACGACATCAGCAGCTTTGGCGAAAAACACCTCAGTACGATGGGCGCACTGAATCTGAGCTAGCATTATTAACCAAACAATAGGCCAATTCTTCTACAAAGCACTGCAACGACCTGTAATCGAATAATACCCTCAATATGAGACTCTTCATCATCCTTCTTTCTTTCCTCGTCATGCCCATAGCTAACGCGGATCACCATTTGTTAGAAAAGAACCGTCGTATTCTTGTGCTTGGCGACAGCATTACCCAAGGCGGGCCCTACGTGCATTATCTCGATGCTTGGCTGGTCAAAAAGTTTCCTAACCGTCGCTACGAGGTGATCAACGCCGGTGTTTCCAGCGAAACCATCTCGGGTCTCAGCGAAAAAGGACATGCAGGCGGTCGGTTTCCACGTCCCTGTCTGTTTGAGAGACTGGAACGTGTGTTAGCCAAGACGCGACCGCAGCTCATCATCGCATGCTACGGCATGAATTGCGGCATCTATCAACCGCTCGATCCTGAACGATTGGCGCGTTTTCAAAATGGCCACCTGCGCCTGCGCGCTGCGGCTAAGCAATACGGCGCCGAGGTCTTGCACGTCACCCCACCCATCTACGACAACCATGGCAAGCCCGGATTTGATTACAACTCCGTGCTTACGGCTTACTCCAAATGGATGGCGCAACAAACGGACAGCGGATGGGTCGTTGCAGACCTTCATACATTCATGTCGCAAAAAATCGCTGCAGAAAAAGCCAAGAATCAAAAGTTTACCGTGCAGCGTGACTGCGTCCACCCAGATAAACAGGGTCACTGGATCATGGCTCAAGCGATCATTTCCTACTTCGGCGACACCAATGTCAGTAAGTTCGACAACGGCAGCCAGATTCTTGCCAAAAAGAATATGGATGCGGTCGTGAAGCGATCTGTAGCATTTCAAAAAGCGATCCACGCCGAAACCAAACCACTCCGCCCCGGAGTCCCACAAGGCGGCACACTTACCTCAGCAAGAGAGTTAGCCAAAACACTCGAAACGGATATTTACCAAGCACCATAGTCATCATTTATTTCAGAGCTGACACAAGTCACCGATCTAACCCTGACAAGATGATTTACAGTTGCAGGGTTTGGCCGCCAGATCAGCAGCTATTTTATCAGCCGTTGGTGTGATTGATAAGCCGCCAAGATTCGTGCAGCGCAGCTCACGCGGAATTTGGTGAGCCACTTTATTCATCGCAACCACAACTTCGTCAAACGGGATAAGGTGCTGGTAGCCTGCCAATGCCATATTAGCACACGAAAGAGCATTGGATGCCGCCATCACATTTTTACCCAAACATGGTGCCTCCACACGATTCGCTATAGGATCACAAACCATACCAAAGCAGTTCTGTAGAGCACTTGAGGCAGCGGCAAGCTGGCGGTCTGTATTCCCTCCGGCCAAGTGCACAATGGCAGCTGCTGCCATCGCTGATCCCGATCCACACTCGGCCATGCAGCCACCTTCCTCGGCCGCAAAACTGGCATCACGCGTGATGAATACGCCGATAAGCCCGGCAACAAGCAAAGCCTTAGCCCGCTCGTCTTCGTCAGCTCCAAGCGCATCCGCAATCGCGAGAACGGCACCAGGCATGGCACCACATGAGCCTGCTGTGGGAGCCGCCACAATAATCCCCATCGATGATTTCATTTCCATTAATGCGGAGACGTAACGAATAATCCTATTATTGATATCAGCTGGAATCAATCGCCCTTCTTTCTCCGCCTGAGTAAATCCGGGGCTCTGCGCAGGGAGAATACGATCTTCATACTCAGTGCCTTTTAAACCATCGGCCACCGCATCCACCATGATCTTTGCTAAAGCTTTCATGCGCTCAAGCACCTCATCTTGTGTGATACCACCACGCGCCGCTTCATAACAGGCGGCACTCTCCCAAAGCGGACGGTCGGAAAATTCAGAGTGCTGCTGCATTTCACCACAACGCGCAAAAGGAACGGTTAGGTTTCTGCGCGATAGAATAGGCAACACGGCATGCAAAACACGATGGCGCGTGGAACCAAGCGCTTGCCCCAATTTATCCAATTCCTCGTCTGTAGGGATTTCACGGGAATCAAACCTCAACAAGCCACTTCCATCCTGCCCGGGAAGCCAAGTAGTTGCTTCAGCTTCTGAAAAAATGTTAGAATCCCCATACTCAGCGGGGTCAGGTTGCACATCGAGCCAGAAAAGCGACGCGTGAAGATCGCCAACGCCACCCAAAGGAATTTCATCGATCGCCTGCAGCTCAATCATGCCTCCACCCGTGGATGTCGCATCAAGGAAGTAGGACGTTCCACTTTCCCCGATGATTTCAAGACGGTAAAAATTCGGGTGTGGTGCATCGTAAGACACATAGTTCACCACCGCTTCAATTCCCGCATCTTCCAGAGCCTGCGGGTAGGTTGGCAATCGGGCATCGTGAGGTTCCCATCCGAGAATGCCGCTGTAGAGGCCTAGATCGGTCCCCTGGTCCTTGTGGGTTGTCACCAAGGAACCGTTTGGATCGTAATTAGCAATCAACTTGCAAACACGTTCACCTACAAGATTGCGAGCGATCCGTGCGATCCTATTCGCAGCCGCACTGTGTGAGCTACTCGGCCCCCGCATAACGGGACCAAGCACATCGTTGAAAATACTAGGAGGTAGGCTCATAACGGGATGGTGGCAAATTTTCAGACAAATTGGCAGAGCAAAATCACTCGCATATCGGATTTTACGCATGAAATTCGATACACATACAAGCGTTTTGCATTTTAATAACCAAGATGAAATGGCGTGACTCTGATCCGCGTATAATCTAGTCCATCCACTATGAAGTTGCCAATCATCATTCTCTCGCTCTCCACGCTGTCTCTTTCCGCAGCTGATCCCGTCTCACTTTTCAATGGAAAAGACCTCACCGGCTGGAAAGGTAGCGGCTACGAAGTCAAGGACGGCGCTATCATCTGCACTCCCAAAGGCAAGAACCTGATCACTGAAAAAACATATTCCAATTACATCTTCGAGTTTGAATTCAAGCTTCCCCCAGGCGGCAACAATGGCATCGGAATTCATTATCCTGGCAAAGGCGACCCCGCATACACAGGTATGGAAGTTCAAGTTCTGGATGACACCCATCCAAAATACGCCAAGCTCAAAAAGTATCAATTCCACGGCGGACTCTACACGCTCAAGGCAGCCAAAAAAGGATTCCTCAAGCCTGTCGGCGAATGGAATAAGGAAATCATCACGGTCAACGGCAGCAAAGTCACCGTAGAACTCAACGGCACCATCATCAATGTGGCTGATCTTAATGAACTAGCCAAGAAATACCCCAAGCACAAAGGAGTAAAACGCCGCTCCGGACACATCGCCTTCTGCGGTCATGGTGATCCCGTGCAATTCCGTGGAATGAAGATCACCGAACTTCCCGGAGGTCAAAAACCAGCAAAAGTAAGTCCTGCGGCGCTAGCTCCGCCTAAGCTTACTTCCGGGTTTGTTAAACTCTACAACGGCATAGACCTCACGGGTTGGAGCAACGATCCAGGCCACGTCGGCCATTGGCAAGCGCGTGACGCTATTCTCCACTACGACAGTAAATCAACTGCCAAGGACAAAAATCTGTGGACAGCAAAAGAATATGGGGATGTCACCCTTGCCATCGATTGGCGCTGGGCTGCACCCGCAACGCGCAAATTGAAACGCCCATATCTCGACCCAAAAACAGGGGATACAAAAAAAGACGCCAACGGCAAACCAATCATTCTTCTTGTCGATGAACTCGACTCCGGCATCTACTTCCGGGGTAATAACCGCTCCCAAGTGAACCTTTGGAACTGGCCGGGAGGCTCTGGTGAGGTTTACGGCTACCGCACCAACAAAAAACACCCGCAGGAAGTTCGTGCAGCTCTCACTCCCAGTGAAAAAGCTGATAATCCGATCGGCGAATGGAACCGCATGCTTATCACGCTCAAAGGCGACCGCCTCACTGTCATTCTCAATGGTAAAACTGTCATTACCAATGCGCAGCTTCCTGGCGTGCCTAAAAAAGGAAAGATTGCTCTTCAGCACCATGGTAGCGCTATCGAATTTGCCAATATCTACATCAATGAAATGTAAATTTCTATCGGACAGATTGATTTTTAGATTATAATCCCCGCCAAATCATGGTTTAATACTGCAGTCATATGCCCGACTGCGAAATCAAACCCAACGGAACTGCCCCAGTACAGTTTTCTGTCATGCTGAAGAACCGAGCTGGTTCACTCAGCTCGCTGGTGCGTCTGTTGCGCAGCGAGAACATTGATGTTATTGGCCTGAGCATTCAAGACTCGCGCGACGCATGTGTCATAAGAATTGTAGTATCAGACCCTGATAACGCCATGCGCATTTTCATGGAAAAAGGTATTCCACATACCACTTCCGAGCTTGTCGTGATCGGACTGACCGATACAGGTGGTGGCCTTGCTCGTGCGCTTGACACATTGAGAGCGGCAGAAACGAACCTCGATTTTGCCTACTCACTGATGCCTCATCCATCAGGCCGATCACTTATGGCCATGCATCTCGAAGACACCCAGTTTGGGACATCTGTTCTACACAACGCCGGCTTCAAAATCTATTACGAAGAGGATTTAATTCGCTAACTCTGTATTCCATCATGTCAGAATCTTTTTACCAGCAAACCAACGATACACCTGACGAATCGTTCGACCAATCGCTGCGTCCTCCTGGGTTTGAAGAATTTCACGGCCAAGAAAAAGTTACCGAACGATTGATGCTCATGGTCGAGGCTGCTGAAATGCGCGACGATGTCTTAGAACATGTCCTACTCTCAGGCCCTCCAGGACTCGGTAAAACTACGCTGGCTAATATCATTTCGAACGCTACCGGCACCCAGCTTCACACCACATCCGGCCCACAAATTGAAAAAGCAGGTGACTTGGCGGGCATCCTCACAAATATCCAAAAAGGTGATATACTTTTTATAGATGAAATTCACCGATTGCATCCCGCTATCGAGGAATATCTTTATCCCGCAATGGAAGATTATAGATTGGATATCATCATCGACTCCGGCCCCTCCGCACGATCTATTCAACTCAACCTGCCAAAGTTTACGCTCGTGGGCGCCACTACTCGAGCCGGCATGCTGACCTCGCCACTACGGTCGCGTTTCGGACTCGTCAATCGGCTCGATTATTACACCGCCGAACAACTCGCACACATCATCGAACGCTCTGCGAAGCTACTTAATGTCACAATCAAAGATGACGGCGCCCTTGAAATTGCATCGCGCTCACGTGGCACCCCACGTATTGCCAACAACCTGCTGCGATGGGTACGCGACTTCGCACAAGTCCGTGCCGACGGCAAAATCACGCCAGAAATTGCCCGTGATGCACTCGCCATGATCGAGATTGATAACGACGGCCTCGATGAAATGGACAAACGTATACTCGAGGCCACGATTTACAAATTCAACGGCGGCCCAGTTGGCCTATCCACACTCGCGGTTGCCATCGGTGAAGACGCATCCACCTTAGAAGAAGTCCACGAACCATTCCTCATTATGCAAGGATTCCTCAAACGCACCCCACGCGGTCGCGTCGCCCTCCCCGCAGCCTATACCAAGATCGGTGCCACCCCTGACCCACAGCAGCCCGGACTACTGTAAAACGGCAGGACGTATTGACCTCTACACACGATGATCAAAATCAACATCGCCGATCACGATCACTTGGCCCAACCAGATAACTAAAATTTCCAAATGCTCAATAAACTAGATAAAGTCATTGACCGCTGTCGTGCCGAAGGCCTGCGCCGAACCAAAGCTCTAGAGGAGCTATTGGCAACTTTGTTGGAAAATAACCGCCCCATGACGCTCGCAGAAATGGCAGAGTCCCCAAGGCTTACGAACCAATGTGACAAGGCCACTGTCTTCCGCCTCATCCAACGCCTCACCGATAAAGCGATCCTGCGCCGCCTCGGACTACACGAACGAGCCGCATACTTCGCCCTACTTCTTCCTGGAGAGCATCGCGACTACTTAATCTGCACAAATTGTGGCTCTATTGAGTCAGTCAACGCTCCCTGCCCTGTGCACGAACTAGAAAAAGAAATCCAGTTCACAACAGGTTATAAAAACCTCTACCATGAGCTTGAATTTTTCGGTACTTGCCCTGCTTGCCACACATAATAGTGGTTTTAATGCTTAGAGATCATCAATTGTAGATTAAGGTCACGGCATGGCACACATTGGAGAGCGCGCGGAACTGACAGTTCTGACAAAAAGTCCTCACGGTCTATTCCTCGATGCAGGCGGTGATCTCGGTGAGGTTCTACTTCCACGCAAGGAAGTAAATGAAACGATGAACGTCGGCGACTCTCTGGATGTCTTTATTTATTGCGATTCAGAAGACCGACCCGTCGCCACACTCAAGCACCCGAAAGCCATTCCCGGCGAGTTCGCTTGTCTTGAATGTGTGGCTGCCACCAACATCGGCGCTTTTCTCGACTGGGGGCTCGATAAAGATTTATTTTCACCATTCCGCGAACAGACGAGTCGGTTAGATGTGGGGAAGCGTTATGTTGTTTATGTCTATGTCGATGAAAACAGCGACCGCATTGTGGCGAGTAGGCGACTAAATCGCCACTTCTCCAAAGACGCGCCCGACTACAAAGCGGGGCAGGAAGTTGATCTCATGGTTTATGCCAAAACTGAATTAGGTTACAAAGCGATCATCAACGGCCAGCACAGCGGTGTCATCTTTGCCAATGAGGTTTTTTCCAAACTGCCGCCGGGCGAGCAAACCAAAGGTTACATTGCTCAGGTGCGTGAGGATGGCAAAATCGACCTCTCACTTCAGGCACCTGGCCGCAAACACGTCGAGGATTTAGAATCACGCATTGAGATGGAACTCATCGCTCGCGACGGGTTCTGGGAACTATGCGATTCTAGCCCAGCAGATAGCATCTACGAAGCACTTGGCGTGAGTAAAAAAGCCTTCAAGAGGGCAACTGGCTCGCTCTACCGACAACGAAAAATTACCATCGCTAAGGATGGCATTAGGTCAGTGAAGTAGAACGACTTTCAAAGTTGTCCTACCTTGCTCGCTGAAGGCCGATTAGTGCAACGATCACCATCACGCCACCCACGGCAATCCCTATCCCTGGCGACTCACCGGAAACGAGCAAAGAGGACTCCACTACCGCACAGATGGGCACCAGAAAACGATAGCCAGCTAACAGATTCACAGGAAATAGGCTGGTAAGGTGATTCCATAAGCCAAACCCAAGCGCCGAGACAAACGCAAGGTAAACGGTTAACCAAATCACCTTGGTTGAGAACAACTCAAGCAATCCAGGCCATCCCGCGACTCCAGAAACCATCAGCAAAAACCCGCCTATCAACAATCCAAAACCCGTCGCCGCTCTCGCTCCCATCGTCTTAAGGATTTTCTGCAGAAAGATCAGCCCAAAGGAGCCACTCAACGTGCAGAGGCAAAACAAAACTCCACCCAATAACGGCTGACCACTTCCAGCACCCGGTTTATAGACAGCAAAAACAACACCTGCCGCGCCGAGAGTAATAAACCCCCACTGCCAACGCGTCGGCCATGGACTTTTCAAAAGCAAGGGAGCGAGTAGTAGCCACCAGATACTTCCGGAGCCGACCAATAAACCACCCAACACCGCACTCGACACGGCAAGGGCAGTGTAAAACAGAAAATACTGCACATACGTCTGCGCACAGGCAAAAACTAATAGCCGCACGAAAGACGTCTGTCTAAATTCCCTGAGCGGATGACGCGCGAGTAACAAAAGCACAAGCCCTCCAAGCATGAAACGAACTCCCGCAAGCATAAGCCGATTCGGCATATTCGGATCAATCCCCCTTACCGACCACTCAGCATAAATTGCCTTAATCGCTGGGAACGCACTGCCCCACAGCAGCGCTATAAGCAACACTGCGAATGGTAACCATCTCGCCGTAATTTTCACTATATTAATCGTGTGCTACATAAACTGTACTCTCCGAATCACGCCCCAATATCGGGTTCTCAAATGGAACAACATGCGTGTCGACTCTAGAAAAAACGTCTCGTAGCGCGCTCATAAATGTTTCCTCAGGTGGATCATCCGACCAAAGTGCAAAAACCCCACCAGGGTGAAGTTGATCGGTCATCTTGCGTAAACCCTCCGCCTGATAAAAACTTGCGTGCCGTTCGTTGAGCAAATGGGCCGGTGAGTGGTCGATATCAAGAAGGATGGCATGAAATTTCCTGCCAGCCGACTGAGAATCAAATCCAATACCATCATCGGATATAGCTCGTTTGAAAAAATCACCATGCTCAAAATGGCAACGCGGGTCATTTGTTAGACCTTTTCCAAGAGGCACTAACCCACGCTGATGCCAATCAATCACAGGTTTTAAATAGTCGACCACAATGAGATCACCTACCGATGGATGGTCGAGAGCAACCTTGGCCGTGTAACCAAGTCCCAATCCACCAACCACCACATCAAGTTGCGTATCATGAAATGCCTTCTCCGTAGCTGCAATCCCAAGCGACGATAACTCCTCTTCGACCACCGTAAACAAACTGGACATAAGAAACTCACTGCCAAGCATGATTTCATAAATCTCCTTATCTCCCAGTGACTGCATCGTGCGGCGTCTGAGAATCACCTCGCCAAGTGGCGTCTGTTGATAATCGATTTCTTCAAATTGCGGTCGCATGGCGAAGCGTAGTCACACTATTGCGGCTTCTTAAACACCATAAAGTGCTGCCAAGGCAAAAAATCATCGGTGCGTACGTGCTCTAATCCAACCACTACCATCTCTTTGATCGCTTGTGCCTGAGTCATCTTGTGCAGTGGTTTGATTGGCACGGCAGGGTCCTCGGCGCGATATTCTAACAAATAGATAACTCCGCCAGGCTTTAGGGCGTGACATATCGACTGCATCATCTCGTTGGGGTGGGAGAACTCATGGTAGGCATCCACCATGATCGCGGCATCAATACTAGTGCCAGGAAGCTGCACATCATCAATTTTACCAAGATGAGATTCCACATTTTTAATCCCCAGTTCCTTGGCCTTGTTATTGAGAAAATCAACCATCTCAGACTGGATATCCACACCTATAACCTTTCCTGTGGGGACAAGCTGGGCAAGACGAAACGCGTAGTATCCAGAGCCCGAACCGATGTCGGCAACCACAGCATTCTCGGCTAGTTGCAGCCCCTGAACAGCCCTTTTTGGGTTTTCCTCACGCTCACGTTCTGCGCGCTCTAGCCAGTTGATACCGGTATGACACATGAACTGAGAAATCTCCCGCCCCATATAGATTTTTCCTGTACCATCCCGACTAGCATCACGCAGCTGGTATTTGTATGGCTTAGGCTTGAATGATGAGTTTTTCTCCAAAACCTTCGAAGGTTTGTTTGCAGCCTCTTCCCCCGTGCTAGCTAATTGCTTATTGGTGTCTCCTAAATGATTGGAGTTCGTTTTCCAGTTCGTGATCACCATCGCCACGACAACAGCAATCAACACCAATGACCAAATCCATTTTCCTTCGATACGCATCACAGCTATCTTAATTGCATCCAAGAGTGATGTCGACTACTCTATTCCCACATGATTGAGCCGCTTCATATCATCTATCAAGACGAATGGCTCGTTGCCGTGGACAAACCGGCAGGTCAGTTAGTGCACCCTGCTGATAATCCCAAGGAGGATGACGAGGTCACGATGAAAATCCTGCGTGATCAGATTGGACAACACGTCTACAACATCCACCGGATTGACCGACCAACCACGGGGGTTCTGTTGTTTGGCACTGACCGGACCACAGCACGCGCTCTACACCGTGCATTCGAACGACATGAAATAAAGAAAACCTACTGGGCCATCGTTTCTGGAACACCCCCAGCAGATAACTGGGATTGCCATGAACCGTTACGTAAAACCGATGACGCCCCAGAACGCGAGGCATACACATCATTTAGGGTATTGGAAAATTCTGCTTCGCTTTTCCTGATAGAAGCGACCCCACACACAGGGCGCACGCACCAGATCCGCAAGCACCTGCTGCACGCAGGAATCCCGATTGTAGGCGACTACCGATACGCAGGAATTGACCCCTCCGATAAAATCGGCAAACAGCTCGGCACCGGTACGCGTATGCTTTTACAATCTCGGCAGATGGAATTCAGGCATCCAGCCACAGCTGAGCAAACAACCATTACAGCGCCAGTCGACCCGATGCTTGCGCTCTGTTTTCCTCAACAGTAAGTATTTTCACAATGTCTCGACATCTCATCTCCCCTCCTCGCCTATTCAAACTCTACAAGGCAGGAAACATCACACGTGCTCAGTGGCTCGCGGGGATGAAGCTGCACTTTCTATTAGCATTGAAGGAAATACAGGAAGATAACAGCGAGCCAAAACGTGCCAAACTGGAAGCATGGCGTTGCAAGAACGCTGCACGCCGATTGTTACAGGAACACACCCAAGCAGAGCTACGCGAGATATTCATGATCCTCGCAGAGCTAGATGATTTTCCACCATCATCATATCTGTGGAATGCCGATCAATTGGATGTACCACTACACTGCCTGCTACGTGAGAAACGCGAGCCCGTCCTCAGGATTTCTAAGGTTCAAATCCAGAGACTCACTGCAAAAATTGTAATCGAATATGGGGCTATAAAAAAGAAAGCACGCATCGTGGAAAAAATCTCGTTACGGCGCGACTGGCGCGGCACATTTGTTGTGGAGTCACGGGAAAAATAACAAGCATAATCACATGTAGGATATTTGATACTTTACGTGATCCGCCCAAAAAGTGCATTCTCAGTGCGTCGTCATAATCGTTCCACCACATACCCCCTATGTCCCAACATCTTCAATTCAATCGAATCCTTTCTGTTATTCTTTTTCTAGGCTCAGCATGCACATGCTTCGCAGGAGAAGCAGATGCTGCCAGCATCAATTCTGGCGACACTGCATGGATTTTGACTGCCACAGCACTGGTTCTTTTTATGACGATGCCAGGGCTGGCACTGTTCTACGGTGGTCTTGTGCGCTCCAAGAATGTGCTATCCGTAATGGCACAGTGTGCAGGGATCGCGTGCCTCGCTTCCGTGCTCTGGGCAGTTTGCCTCTACAGTCTGGCATTCAAGGGTGGTGACGGAGGCTGGATCGGAAATCTCGACGCCGCGTTTTTAAAAGGAGTCGGCACGGAAACCAGTGGTGGTGGCGATATTCCCGAAACTCTCTGGGTGATGTTCCAAATGACTTTTGCAATCATCACGCCGGCGCTTTATGTTGGGGCAGTCGTCGAACGCATGAAATTCAGCGCCATCATGCTCTTTTCTGCTCTCTGGCTCTTGCTTGTTTACACGCCAGTTTGCCACTGGGTCTGGGGTGGCGGTTGGCTTTACGAAATGGGTATCAAGGACCTTGCTGGAGGTATCGTGGTTCACGCCACTGCCGGCGTCTCAGCTCTCGTCATGGCGATCATCCTCGGAAAAAGGCGCGGCTTCCCAGAACATCCACACCCACCACACAATCCAGGCATGGTCTACATCGGTGCCTCAATGCTCTGGGTAGGGTGGTTTGGATTCAACGCCGGCAGCCAGGTCAGCGCTGGTCAGGGCGCTGGCATGTCGATGCTCGTCACGCACCTCTCAGCAGCTACTGCCGCTGGGGTCTGGGCAATTTTAGAGCGTGTTCTTAATGGCAAATCCAGTCTGGTAGGCATGGTCACAGGTCTGATTGCAGGCTTGGCAACCATCACACCCGCCTCAGGAGATGTCGGCCCAATGGGCGCCATCGCCATCGGAGCCATTGCCGCAATTATCTGCTACTTCGCAGTAAATCTCATCCGCAACAAACTGCATATTGACGATTCACTTGACGTTTTTGCCGTACACGGCGTCGGTGGCATTTTAGGAACCATCCTTCTTTGCTTCTTCGGTCAGGAGTCGCTCGGCGGACTCGGCCTCGTCAAACCCACGGGCGAACAACTCAGCATCCAGCTCACAGGACTAGGTGTGACTGTCGTATGGTCGGCCGTAGCCACAGTGATTATCATGCTTGTTGTAAAAGCAATCATTGGAATTCGCGTAGACAACGAGGAAGAGGACAGGGGTATGGATCTTACCGATCACGGAGAGGATGCCTACAGCGAAGTCTAAATAACTTCGCTTGCGGGTCACTTCTGCACCTTTTTGACAAACAGGGCTTTAAGCGCGATGGACATGCCGTCCATCTTGCAGTCGATCTCGTGGTCGCCGTCAACCAAGCGGATCGGCTTTGATTTCATGCCGCTTTTCAACACCTTGGAAGTGCCCTTCAGCTTCAGGTCCTTGACCATCTGCACGACGTCACCGTTTTCCAGAACATTACCATGGGCATCCTTAACCACACGCGCTTGCTCTTCCTTTTCCCATTCGTGACCACAGGTCATGCATTCGTATTTTTCAGGATGATCTAACACATCATTCATCGTGCATAACGGGCAAGTACGGTCAGACATGGCGGCAGCTGTGCCTGATCTACCATCGATGATCAAGACCGGATTACAGTTATTCTCCGAACTGAACTTTGGCAAAATCTAGAAAATACCCCCAGTCCTGCTCCGTCAGGTTATGTTTACCCCGGCGGATGTGATAACCTGTGGCACCAATATGCCGGGGTGAGTCCAGAGCAGGCATGTTCGTGTTTGCAATATGTTTGATGCCTAACAGACCATAGACAGGTGCCACTCCGACCAGAGACGTGTATTCGCCACGGGGATCCGCCCATAAGTCTTGATCCGCACTGGCGACATAGACCGCGCGCGGTGCAATCAGTCCGATCAGCTGGTGCTGGTCGACGGGCAGCTTGCCTTCCATTCCACTGTATGACTTGAACCGCTTACAGAACCAGTGCGGGAAATTCCCCGTGATTCGTTTCACCGTTTCTCCATAAGCTCGCCGCGATAATGCTGCTCCACCACAACCGGAATTATTGCTGTAGGCGATCTTGAACCGATGATCCTCGGCAGCCGCCCATAGGGCTGTTTTACCACCTCTGGAGTGCCCGACGACAGCTGTTTTGTTAGCATCAATTTCTGACAGTTTACCTGCGTAGTCGAGAATCCGACTCGCCCCCCATCCCCAGGCGGAAAGCGATGCCCAACGTGTTGCCGGATCAGAATCAGGATCATCTAACATCACACGAATCCCCTTGTCGTAACCATCACGCTTGTCGGGATCGACATCCGAAGTATGAAATGCCGCTGTGGCATAACCTTTGCGAATAATTTTCTCAACCGGCCAAAACGGATCGAATTGGCTAACTGCCTTATCCATCGGGACAAAATACCGGTTATTGATTTGCACAATGATCGGGACAGGTTTTTCAGACTTGGGAATGACGAGAACAAACTCAAACGAGTGAGACTTTCCACCTGCTGTAATCGTCGCGCAGATCTGGCGTGCCGTTGCACCAATTCCAAAAACGTTTTCACGTTTGCCAAGCTCTTTGAAACTCAGATTATACTTGGTGTTAGGCCTAGCACCATAAACGTGCTCACGGAATGCCTGCAGCAATCGAGGCCTATGCTCATTCCATTCTGCTACTGTGGTGATTGGTTTTCCATCGAGTGCCTTCAGCGGATTCGGCAGTTGATACTTCGGCACCTTTAACTCATCGTAGTTGATTCCCGGGCGTCTCTTTGTTTTCCATAATTCAACCTGCTTCGCGTTAGCCTTCCAGCCATGAGCATCGGGTGATGGATCTGCCCACACGATGTGGACAAAAATCAACAACAGTCCATTCCAGCAGATACTCGTTCTCATGTAATCTATTAGTATGCTCCAATCATCTAAAATCGCGGTAATAAAATGTCTTCGGTAATTTACCTGTAGAGGAAACAATGATTCCGAGGTGCCTGCTATTGGCATCGAACCACCAATTTTGTGCGGTGATGACGCGGGCTTCGCCCTCGGCTTCAGGTTGATAAAAAAGGTCGGCGCGGTAATGACCGCTCTTGAAAATTGGTTTACTTGAGACCGTCTTGCCATTTGGCTCAACTTCCATTTTTATTTTCCCCAGATTGGCCGATATCTTATGATTGGTGAGATTACACCAAAGAGTCTTGCCCGGTAGCAGTTTGCCACCATCTGTGTTCAACAGAACCATACGCAACGGAAGCTTTTCATTCTCGTGATCTGCAACGAGGAGTATGTAGAAGTCCTGCAAATCTTCAGGAATCTTCAACGTTGGGACACCCTTCGGCAAGTTATCCTGATCCACTTCCTTAGCAGCCATCATAATGGTGAGTTCACCCTCTGGCAGACTGATGACTTTCGAGAAATTCATGCTTGGGAGAAAAACCTGTTGGTTTTTCTTACCATCAAAAAGATAAACCGTCTTGGGTGTACCCTTTGGTCGCTCTGGAAATACAATCCGACAAGTGCGCCCTTCTTTCACCTGGTCGTCCGCATTGGCAGGCAGACTCATGAAGATCAAGAGAGCTAGCAGGAGGTATTTCATGAATACCTTCTAGATGAATTACAAATAGAGCGCAATCAAACATCCTATACACCTATGAGGAACAGGTTATGACACGTTGAGTAACAACAGCCGATATCACTTCCAATAACCCTCCCCCACCCGCTCAAGCAAATCCTTGGTGGTGGTTTTTGATCCGGTCCAGACGCGTTCGGCAACTATTTGCACACGCTTAGCGGGCCGACCATATTCAGGAAATCCGGGGCCTGCACCGAAAAGCAATCCGTCTTCAGCTTTCTGTTCCGTCGCCCACGAGCAAACTTGCCCGCCAACGACTTTGCCCCGGTAATCCTCAGGCTTGAATTTTTTCCAATAGGCAAACGGCTGCGGGCTGCGACCAGCGCCAAACATGTAAGGCGACCAGCGCGCGATGATTTCCGGCGTGGTCATGTAGAGCTTGTCGGCCACGTAGAGTGGCGTCCACGAGGTGTTGAGCACCTTGTATCCAGCGTTAAGATAGTCGGACGGCATCTTGCCACGAAACTTCACATCGAACGGACAGACGATGATGTCTTTATGAACTTTGGGATCGAGCACTGGTGAGAAGCCTTCCCAGACGAGCATTTGTCTGTTCTTGCCTTTGATAAACCGGTGCATTCGGTTGATAAAGTAGTGGAACAGCTGATCGCCGCTCTCTAGCTTTTCTTTTTTCATGCGCGCATCGCAATCCGCGCACTTGCCAACTTGGTAATGCACTTCGTCGGCTCCCAGATGCCAGTGCTTTCCAGGCATCATGTCCATCACCTCGGAGTAGAGTTTTTCCAGCGCCTCATAGGTTTCCTCCTTGCCGATGCAGAGTTTGCCTCCGCCACCGCCACAAGCAAGCGACGGCATTCCATGAAGTAACGCTCTCGCATGTCCAGGTACATCGATTTCAGGCACCAGTTCCACGTGATACCGCCGCGCCACTTTCGAGAGTTTCGCAATTTCCGCACGCGTATGGTGTCGGTTCTTGGTCGGCAAATTGGGGAACGCCTTGCTCGGCAAGCTGTAGCTCTGGTGATCGCTCCAATGGATCTGGTAGCGGTTCATTTTATACGACGCCAGTCGCTTGATTGTCCTGATATGAAAATCGATCGAGTGAAAGTTCCTTGCGTTGTCGATCATCAGTCCTCGGCAGGAAAACTCGGGGTAATCAGTGATGTTGAGTTGCGGAACGGCTTTCCCGGATCCCGCCTGAAGCAACTGCAAAAGAGTACGCGTTCCCCAGAACAGACCTTTCTCATTACTCGCCTCAATCGATATCTCAGAATCAATCACGATCCGATACTTCTCACCTGCAAGGATAGGATCCTTCATCAAGGTCAGATTGATCACACTCACCTCTTTCTGAGCGTCCGCCTTTCCTTGGACGGCTGTAAATCCCAAAGCCCTGAAATCTTCCATGCAGGTTTCCGCCAGCTCGGCATGACGACCGTCGTGACTCAAAACCAACTTGGTTTTGGGCGTAAAATCACCCTCGGTAATTACCAGCTTTTGTGGATAAGGGACGAGCGGCAGTCTCCCTTGTTCTGCGATGACCAACAGCGTACAGCATTGAAATATCGCAAAAAGGATGCCTAAACTTCGAAACTCGCTTTGAATTGACCTCATGTTGAAAATTCTACTTCTCACCTCTCGTAGATACAAGCCACGATCCCATTATGAGGCTTCGACATTCAACCAATTTTCATACAGATTCCCCACGTAACCACCATGACCATCATCCAGCGCTTCACCATCCAATTTCTCCTGTTGTTTAGCCTCAACCTCATTTCCTTTGGCGAGGACGAGGGCATCCATGCGGATGTGATCGTCTACGGCGATGCCTCGGGAGGAGTCACCGCCGCCGTACAGACCGCACGCATGGGCAAATCGGTGATTCTTGTCTCACAATACGGCCACCTTGGCGGGCTGACCAGCAGCGGACTCGGATGGACCGATATTGGAAACGACGCCATCCTCGGTGGCTTGTCGCGTGAGTTCTACCACGAGCTCTACATGCACTACCAAAAACCCGAGGCCTGGACGCATGAGGACCGTGAGAATTTTCCTAACAAAGGTCAGGGACAACCAGCGCTCAATGACAAAAAGAAACTGGCATCGACATTCGAACCGAAAGTTGCCGAGGCCGTTTTTAATGCCATGGTGAAGCAGGCGAAGGTCAAAGTGATCAAGGGTCGGCTCGATCTCAAGAAAGGTGTGATCAAAAATGGCAAACGCATCACCGCGATCCGACTGGAAGACGGCCGGGTGCTGCACGGCAAAATGTTTATCGATGCCTCTTACGAAGGTGATCTCCTTCCTGGCGCTGGGGTGTCGTTTGTGGTCGGTCGTGAAGCAAATGCCGAGTTCAATGAGAAAGGCAATGGTATCACCGGTCCGCGATACGGCAATCAGCTGCGCAAGGGCATCGATCCCTACATCAAGAAAGGCGACACTAACAGCGGGCTTCTCCCCGGTGTCAATGCAGACATGGGCGGTAAGGTTGGCGACGGCGACCATCGCTTGCAGGCCTATTGTTACCGAATGGTGCTGACCGATGTTCCCGAAAACCGACTACCTATTCCGAAACCAAGGAATTACAACGAGGCAAATTATGAGATCATGTTCCGTTTGATAGAAGTCGGATTCAAAGGTGCCTTTTTCAAAAAGACCCTCGTTCCGAACAGAAAGACCGACGGCAACAACGTGGGCGGATTTTCCTGCGATTTCATTGGTGGAAACTATGGTGACGACTGGAACTGGGCGACGCTTAACCACGATGAACGCGAAAAACTCGCTGCCAAGCACCGCGACTACCAACTGGGCATGGTGTGGACACTGCAACACCACCCGCGTGTACCGGAGGATATTCGTAAACGCACCCTGAACTGGGGGCTTGCCAAGGATGAGTTCACCGACAACGGCAACTGGCCATACAATCTCTACGTGCGTGAGGCGCGGCGGATGCGATCGGACTTCGTCATGACCGAAAACCACTGCCGGCGCACTCTGCCCGTGGATGACCCGGTTGGCATGGGTGCCTACACGCTCGACTCCCACAACGTCCAGCGCTATGTACAGGATGGAATGATCAGGAACGAGGGCGACATCCAAGCGCACCTACGCGGCAAGGCGTATGGCATTTCCTACCGGGCTATTGTCCCCAAGGCTGAGGAGTGCGAAAATCTATTCGTTCCCTGGGCACTTTCCGCGACTCATATCGCTTTCGGTTCGATCCGCATGGAACCCGTCTTTATGATTCTCGGCCAGAGTTCTGCCACCGCAGCCTGCATGGCGATTGATGCCAAGGTGCCTGTACAAAAAGTCCCCTACGCCAAACTCCGCGCCCGTCTGTTAGCTGATGGCCAGCAGTTTGGTGTGAAAAAGTAGCGCATAATTCCACTCAAAATGCCTCACCGCAATTGCGGTCATTTCAGATTAAGACTCAATTGCGGCGGCGCCATCAAAGCGGCACACGGACAATTAATCGTAAAACAGAAATCCCAGCGTAGTGTAAGTGACTTTGTTGCGTTTGATGGTGCCGTCTATGCCGCGCATGATAGCCGGTTTCATCCGCCAGTTGTAGACCGCACTGCCGCGCATGATGGGGAGGTCGAGCATCAGGTGGGAGATGAATAGCGGCACGCCGTTGTTGTGTTTGCCGCGCCATTTGCTGTCGTAAAAATTGTATTCCTCACGCCAGTTGCTAAGGAATGTTAGGAACGACTGCGCTAGCGACGCATCGATCTCGTCACCACGGTATCCATCGGGAAATTGCCTGCGCGCTTCGGCGAGCACCCACATCTGATTGAAGGCGCTGCATCCCCTGCCCTTGAACTGACCATTGGCACCATCGAGGGTAAAATCGATTAGCGCCTTGTGATCCGGGATCGGCCAGTCGTAGGTGCAGTAGGTCACCGCCATCTTCATGTTACCATCGGCGGTGCCGCCTTTGCCCCAGCGACCGTTGACAAATTTTTCATCGAGTCGTTTCTTGAGTGTCAGGATGATCTCGTCCTTCGCCGGATCCTTACCCTTGGAGCGCAGGATCTCAGCGTGGCTTTTAATTTCTTTTCCTAGAACATTACAAACCTGATAGGTGTTGCCGTTCCAGTTGAATGAATTGAACCGCTTGATTGCCGCTTCCTTGGTTGGCAACGGATCACTACCGTGCAGACTACCGGGGGGCAGCGAATAGTGGTCGGCTGTAAAGACGCGGTTGCGGCTAATCCAGTCGTAGCTATGGCTGAGGTACGGCGGGTCAGGTCTCGGCGCGCCCGTCGCCGGGCCGTTGATGAGTTTTGTTTTCGGATCGATGTGCTTGTTGATTCCACTGATCCAGGCGTCCATCACTTCGCGTTCGTTTTCGATCCACGGCGGTTCAAATCCCAATGCACGGATCTCACCGTAGTAGGCGAGGGCGTCTGAACTGGTCGCCCACAGGGAGTAATCCTTGTCGACTGGAGAATACTTGAAAAGCCACTCGCCTTCTTTCGCACGTGTCGCTTCGTAAAAACTCCACGAGCGTTTCAGGCGGGCCGCCATTTCGGTGAAGATGTCCTCGCATCCGACGCGGCCGGTGAATGGCGACACGGGTGCGGCTGCTTTCTTCAGCGGAAAGACTTTACGAACCTCGGGGTCGAAATAGTAGACAAGCTCGCGCGGCCATTGGTCGGCGGGAATGACGATGTGGGCGCGACCAGCGTGATCGAGTGTGTTGTTTTTGTAGACAACCTCGCAGGCGGGTTCTTTCCCCCACGACGAGGTGACGACCACCGGATAGCGGTCGATCGACTTCGTGCGGAGCACACAGTTTTCAATCCGAAGATCGACAAAGCGGGTCTTTTTCTTGTTACCCAAAACTTGGCAGATAATCCCTCCGTTGGTCTGATTCCCCTTAAATCGGTATATGCCGCGGACGTCGCGGATCTCGAGGTTATGCAAATGGATGTGTCTAAGATCGCCGACGTCTTCTGCCGTCACTTGAACGGCCCGGCGGATTTCCCTCCCCTCGTCATCCCATCCTCCGCCGTCGGTATTTGTGACCGTCAGGTTGCGAATTTCCCAGTGGTGCTGATTGTGGAGTTGGACGGTATTTTCGACCTTTCCTTCACCGTGGATAACCGGGTTGGCCCCCTGTCCGTATTTATCGACCGTGATCGGTTTGCCGTCTTCACCCGACCCATTAGGATGCAGCTTTCCAAAAAACACCTGACCCGCCTTGAGCAGGATCTTGTCGCCGGGTTTGAGTTCAACCTTCTCGACTTTCTCCAACGACTTCCACGCGGATTCGGGCGATTCCCCGTCGCGAGTGTCGCTCCCCTGCTCTGCATCGATATGGTAACTTGCCGCGTTCACCATCAAGCAGCCGAGACTTGACAGGAGAAGGGTCAGTTTGAATAGGCTCATCGGCATCAACATCGTTCTATTTTTCAGTGGTTGCCATGATCATTTTGCTCAACTTCAGGTAAGCCTTACTGCTGAGATGATTTTTACCGATGCTCCACGCCCAGGCTTTGTAATTTTTCTCGTTCGATCCGAGGTCTAGTTTAAGCAGGTGTGTGTTAGCATCTTTGTTGGCAATCTTGATCTGGGCATCGACGATCCGTTTAAACTCGGGTTTGTCGTGTTGGAATATCCCCTGCTCACGCACATAAATTGGTAAGTCAGGTAACCCTGTGTCCTTACGTAAGGCGGCAAAAAGTTTTTGCAAGTTGTCCTCGTATCGCCGCGCCTGTTTTTCGTCGGACT
>Ga0222717_10000070_pt1 | contig 76619 bp, 76 predicted proteins | sample C33_18DmetaG_FD_165053 | JGI IMG/M metagenome (GOLD analysis project Ga0222717, IMG submission 165053) | Estuarine water microbial communities from San Francisco Bay, California, United States - C33_18D | ecosystem: Environmental > Aquatic > Marine > Unclassified | place: USA: California... | reverse complement strand
TTTTTTTCTCCACTAATAGTATAAAGAATATAGCGTAAATGGGTGGTGGTCTTCTTCAACTAGTAGCTTATGGTGCTCAGGATGTTTATTTAACCGGTAATCCTCAAATTACCTTTTTCAAAGTTGTATATCGTCGTCATACTAACTTCGCTATTGAAGCTATCCAACAAACTCCAACCGGAAGTAATTCGTTAGGTTCCCGTGCTAGTTTCCAAATAACTCGTAACGGTGATTTAATCCATCGTGTATATTTCAATGGTAAAATCATAAATAAAAATGCTAATGATGGTAATGATCATAATGTCGCCCTTGTACCAAACTTTGGTCAAAAATTATTAAAAACTGTTGAATTAGAAATTGGTGGTCAACGTATTGATAAACATTATTCTGAATGGCTATACATCTGGAATGAATTATCTTTACCGATGGGCAAACGCTCTGGTTATAATACTATGGTTTGCGCAAACGATAGTAATTTATGTACTAAATTAGCAGGAGATACTAGTTACGAATTATATGTACCTCTTGAATTCTGGTTCTGTCGCAATGTAGGTTTAGCTCTTCCATTAATCGCCCTTCAATATCACGAAGTTAAAATCAACATTGAATACGAATCTGCTGATAACTTAGTAGATACCCATGTTTCTAACTTATGTACAGATGAAGAAGATGATAAGGAAACTCTTGGCCTAAACGAGGCTGTTTGCACCAACGGTAATCAACGTTCAGATAATTATGGAATTGCCTTCGGTTTAGCACATGATGGTTCTGGAATTGCCACAGATGCCACTCCTAAATTCGCATCCGGTTCTAATATTTTATTAAGTGATGCTAATTTATGGGTTGACTATGTTTTCCTGGATACTGATGAACGCAGACGCTTTGCCCAATTATCTCACGAATACCTAATTGAACAATTACAATTCACTGGTACCGATACCATGTCTAAATCTTCTTCTGCTGACACCATGAAACCAGTTAGACTTAACTTTAACCACCCATGCAAAGAACTTGTTTGGGCTGTTAAACGTGATTCAAATGGTGCAAAAAAACAATACCCATTCTGGAACAACTTTTCAACTGCTGAAAGCACAGATGATACCAAACTTGGTGCTAATGATTACAATAGCTCTAAAAATCCTACTATGCAAGCGAAAATTATGCTTAACGGCAATGATCGTTTTGCTACTCGCAAAGGTGATTATTTCTCACTTGTTCAACCTTACCAACATCACGAAAATACTCCTAATGACACCCACAAAGGTATCAATGTATATTCTTTCGCTCTTAAACCAGAAGAGCACCAACCAAGTGGCACTCTCAACATGTCTCGCATTGATACCGCGGTATTATCCCTATCGTCTCATGTAGATGGTACTATCCACGTATATGCGGTCAACTACAACGTTCTCCGTATCTTATCTGGTATGGGTGGTCTCGCCTATTCCAATTAAAAAATAAATTATATTATTTTTATACATTTTTTATATTAAACCATTCAAGTATATTCTCATCATTTATATTAACGTTATCTTCAATAAGTACCATAATATCAAATAATTTTTTAGATAACAAATATGATATTTCTTGTATATAATTATTTAATCCGACATTTCTTTCATTATAGCAATAATCTATTTTATTATATATGATATCAATGCATTTATTATTAAGTTTTTTGATATAATAGCTAAGTCGGGATTCATATTGACTCATTTTATCATCTTTGTATCTTAAAATATCTGGCTTCAAAATCTTAATCAAATATGATTCAACCATATCACAATTATAATTATTAATTTTGTCTTCAATTAGCATATTAAAATTAGTGTTTTCTTTAACAAGACTATTACATTGTTTAGATGATTCGGATAGTTTTTTTAAAGCGCAAAAATCATTATTTAGATACCGCATAATGTTACCATTAAAATCTTCAACAAACACGTTGTTCATAATGTTATTAAAAGTATATTTATATATATTATCAATTTTTATATAAAAATTGAATATTATCTTTTATATTTATTAAGTTAAAAATGAGGTGTTATAGTTGTAATAAGAAATTGAATACTTTGGAAGGATTAACAAACAAATGCAAATGTGGCAACCATTATTGTAGTAAACATTTATTCTATACAGAACACGATTGTACTTTTGATTATATTGTTGATTACAAAAATAAGGCAACAAGTAATATTGTTGACTTAACAAATAAGGTAATCAAAATTTAAAAATGAGTACATAATTTTATTTTTATAAACTTTGTAAAACTTTCTATATTTTATAAATTATGTACTCAAATTATTTAATAAAAAATTGATATAAGAATATTGTTATGAAGTCGTATTATAAATGAATGACTTAAAAAGAGCAGAGCTTTTTCAAAAAGCAGGAGATATTCTAATAGATAAATTTAGTGATACTAATTATTGTAATATTCCGGAAAAATATAAGTATCTATATAATATTTATATCCCATTGTCATCTGGAAACAAAAGAAAAATTAAAGAGTAATTATTTTATATTGACTGATTTCTTTTTTGCTGTTTTTTAGTAGCAGGTTTCTTTTTCGCAGGTTTATTAACACATGATTTACAATATTCAAGTAAATTTAAAAAATTAATAATACTATTATCTTGTTTTCTAACCATTTATTCTAATTAATCATCAGAAATAATAATACTATCAAGATAAGGATTAAGAATTTCATTAACAATAAATTCTGGCTTAAACTCATCATAATTCATGAAGATTTTTAGGAGTTGTTCAGAAAATCCTGAAACCATTGCTGTACCCTCTGTATCACAATTAACAGGAAATGTTCCTTTATTATCCGAATTGAGATTCCAGAATACAAACTTGGGTGCCGTATAACCACTTTTTTTATATTTTCTAATAATATTTTGATAAATTGTTTCTAATTCATCTGAACCATCTGATGCTTCATTAAATTGCATATCAGTAAACACAAAGAGTTTCTTGGGCATTTCACTATCGGGAATATTATATTTAATACCATAGCTGATAATAGCTTCACAGCATTTAACAAAATCTGTGCTAAAGCCATAACTTACATTTATCATTGAGTTAAGTGATTCAAACAAACTAGGTTCATTATATTCCAATGTTACAAGTTCTGGTTCTTCGCTAAATGTAATAAATTTGTTTTTAAATAAACCATTACAACATTGTGATGTAAGAATACCGAGAGAAACAGCTACTTGCGCGGGAATACTGCCATTTCTTGCCCCAAACATTGAACCAGACAAATCTACAATTGCTAATGAATTATTAAAGTTACCAGATTTTTTAACATTTTCTAGAATTGTTTTCCACTGCAACTCAATAGTTTCATTTGGTCCATAATCATCATTATGTCGTGTATCAATATAATATTTAGACAATTCGTGGGGCAAAATACCTGTTACTTTGATTTCCGCTTTACCACTTCTAACATCCGCCAGATATTTGAGATATCTTTCTTCATCGTGTTTCATAAAGACATTAAGTAATTTCTTTGATGCTACACCAGGAACTGCTTGATATTTAATATCGCCCCATTTTCCACTACACATTAGTGTCTCAACAATATTAATTTTTTTTCTAAGAGGAACAATAATTTCTTTACGATATTTTTCCATTCGCTTATCATCATCAAGACCATAAATTTCTGTTGCAACACGTTTAGCCATATGCTTTCGTTTATCATTTCTATCTTTTTCACTAGGAGCCCATTTGGCACACAGAGAAACACTATTATTATCTTTAAATAATAGCTTATCTTTCAATAGTTTGTTTGAAAACAATTTCATTTCATAATTTTTATTTAGAGTATTAGAATTATGATAATACGTAATATAAAGTAAATCCTTCCAGCATCCATATTTATCTATATAATTCATTAGATTATCACAATATGTGGCAAACTTGTATGTTCGTAGCCATAACATTGCTTGATTAGCGACTTTCTTTTCTTTTTTTCCATTTACTCTATCGCGTCCATTGAAAATGATTGCGATGGTTTTTTTAGGGTCATCTTTCCAACACTTTTCAAGATATTCGTAGCTAACTTTTTTATTTAAATCACGAACAAACAACATGAAATAATCAACGATATTGCTTCCTGTTGTTTTAAGAGATATAGCTCCATTTGTAGTGTAAGACATTATTCAAAGTAATGTATTATATAAAAATAATCTTATATCAATTTTTTATTATTTACTTAGCACCCCCGGCAGCCGCGGCAGCAGCAGCAGCAAGTTTACTTGCAGATGGGGGGAAGTGATGGGATATGAGTTTTTGAAGGATAAAATAGTTGATTTCTTCTTTGGCATCGACGTTTAAAATTTTGCGTAGCTTTTCATCAGGAAGGATGAAACGTTTGTTTTCTGGTTTGTTAAGGTTATGTTCTTTGATATAGGAATTGATAAAGCGAGTGATATCAGTGCGAGATTTTTCTGTACCGCATGGTTCGCCAATAAATTCACAGAGTTCATCAGATATCTTGTTAGGCTTAGCAAAACCAGAAGGAGAGTTTTTAGCATTTTGACGCTTCTTTTGTACCTTGTCAAGGATTTTTTGTTGTTTATCCCATTCTTTACTAAATACTTTAAGTTGTCCTTGAAGTTCTTTACCCATGGTTACAAAGGCATTGACTTTTTCTACAATGCCTTGAAGAAAGTTTTCTTGTGGAGCCGCAGGTTGTGTGGTTTCGGATTTTACAGGTTCTTCAACCTTTTGTACAGGAGCAGGTTTTACCACATCAACAGCTTTGATTACAGGTACTTTCGCAGCAGCTGGTTTTTTCACAGCAACAACAGGGGCTTTTTTTGTAGCTGTGGGCATTATATATCGTATTTACTTTATGGATAATTATATAATCATTTGTTTATATCATTTTATACAAGCGTTTAAAAGATATTAATTATTATTAGAATGAAAGTACAAAGAATAGGTACCTATAAAACAGAATTTAAATATTTTAACAAAAATAATGAAATTAAAAATGAGAAGCAATTAGATTTTTTTAAATCTCTTAAAATACCACCAGCATACAATAATGTAACTATAACTAATGGTAAAAAAATAATTGCATATGGATATGATTCAAAAAATAGAAAACAAGTTATATATAACCCTAAATTTATATCAAAGCAGAATAGTGCTAAGTTTAAAAAAATTAAAGATTCAATAAAGTATTTTTCTAGATTAAAAAGAGAAGTAAAAAAAGATATTAGTAGTAATAGTATAAATAAATTTTGTGCAATAATAATAACCCTAATATTAGATTGTGGTTTTAGAATAGGTAATAAAAAATATGAAATAAATAATAATTCATATGGATTAACAACTTTAAAAAAGAAACATATATTTATTGAAAATAATTTTATTAAAATAGATTTTATTGGTAAAAAAAAGGTTAGAAACACAGCAATATGTAAAAGCAAAGATATATATAATTTCTTATTTGATAGATTAGATAATATCGGAGATGAAGAATATATATTTAAATATAATGATAAATGTATTACATCAAATGATGTAAATAAATATTTATATAATTTTTATAAAAAATTTAATTTAAAAATAACAACTAAGGATTTGCGAACTTTAAATGCCAATACTTTATTTATGAAATTCTTTAAATTAAATATTAATTCTGAAAATCCGATAAAAAAATCTATTGAAGATACAGCAATAAAATTACATAATACTTACGCAGTGTGTAAGAAAAACTACATTGACCCTGAAATTATTAAAATGGCAGAAAGTCAATTAAATAAAAAATAAAAATTGATTTTTTTATATACTATAATATAAGATTAAACTTTATTATAATATAAAATGGATATCGCAAGTATTATCAATAATATCAAGGAAATGTTAGTGGAACGCGGAGATGATATATCTCTATTTGAAGAACATGAACTTTCCGTTGATAAAGAAGAATATGAAAATGATAGAAATATAATAGAATTTCAAACATCAAAAACAACAATTATATTTGCTCTAACAAAAAAATTGAGAAAATATGTGATGGATGAATTAAAGAATTATGAAGGCAATATTAATAATTTCATTACTAAATATGGTAATAAGAAAAACGTTATATTGATATTTAATAATGATACCATATCACAACCTGTTATTACCCAATTAAACAAATATGATAAATTGTTTCATAAAAATGATGGTCAATTGCAATATTTTCATGCTCAACAAATAATGTTTAATCCAACGAAACACGAATATGTACCTAAACATATTAAATTAAGTGAAAACGAAGCTGTTGAATTTATGAAAGAATATATGATTAAAAGTAAGTTATATATGCCTGTTATATTACATAATGATCCAATCGCAAAGTGGCTTGGATTAAAACAAGGAGATATTGTTAAAATTATTAGATATAATGAAAATAGCGGTGTTTCTTTTTACTACAGATCCTGTTTTTAAATAAATATATATATTATTATAGAAGATAATATAACATAATATGAGTATGAATGTTCATAATGTTAAATATAATGAAGTCAATAAATTATTAAGTAATATTTATAGCAAATACATTAATATTAATAATTTAGCTGATGAAAGAACTCCATTTATAAAAGAAACGTTAAAAAAAATAAATGCTGGAGATATTCAAGATGTTGATTTTGGTTTTTTAGATAATAATTACAATATTGATAAAACCTCTTTTACAAAGTTAATTAATGAAATTATATATTGTAAACTAGGTAATATTAATGTTGATAAAAGTAATAATGTTGATAATACAAATAAAACTAAAGGTTATTTAAAATTTGTTAGTAGTGGTAATAAAACTGAAAAAGGAATAGTTAATATAGTTAAAAATAATGACGTTACTAATAATATTATTTCTAGTATGCATTTAGTTAATGTTTTTATTGATATACTAGAAGCTTATAATTCTTTTTTAAACGAAATAGCAAATTTAGAACATTTTAATAAGAAGATAAATAATATTATTATTGTAAATAAAAAAGCAAGAAATTCATCTTATTATGGTAAAGATGATGCTAATTATGGTTATTGGATAGATTCAGGAAAAAAAGATTTTAAACCTGTTATATCATCATTATATTTATCTATAAACTCTTATTCTGGTGATATTTATACAAATAAATTATTTCACGATTTTATAGTTGATTATGATGCTACAATTGGTGCTGTGTCAAATTCACAATATAATTACACTAATGAAATTGATGATGTAAAAAAAGGTTTATTTAAATCTGGATTAATTCAAAATAAAGCAGGTTCTGAAACTAATATAATAACAGGTATTGTAATAAATATTCCACCCGATGGTAGACCTGTGATTAAAAAAGATAAAAACTTAGTAAACCCCGAAGATGATATAGTATTAAACGATATTCTTAATACTAATATTAATAATACTACTTTACATGAAGCATTACTTGAACGTAATAAAAGATTATTAAAAGATTTTTTAAATTTAATTATTAATTTTGATTTGGTAAATAGAAGAACACAAATTAAAGGATTACTAACATATTTTAAAGTTATTAAAGAATATTTTTACATAGCATTAACATCTGGAAATTTATTATTTAATAGTTACTTTAATAAAATTGATTTAAATAATTCAACTGGTGAAGTACTTCCAGAAGATATGACTAGTATTGATAGTGAAGATGATGGATTTGCTATAAAATATTTAGATAATTCACAAATTGAAGAAATAGTAAACAAAATATATACTGATGGAACTAATGCTAATATCAAAATTCCAAAACCATCTCCAAGTATAGGAACTTATCAGGATTCTATTTTTGGCACTGCAAAATTGGATAATGATAATATATATATGAATAAAATAATTGAACATTTATCAGAATTACAAGAATTAGGTGCTAAATCAGCAAATATATCAAATGCTACAAAACAAGATATATCTGACAAAGGTTTTGTTGCAATAGTTGAAAATAGCACTACTATCAAAATTAAATCAAGAGTAGACCTGCTTAATAAATTATTAGATGGTGAATCTGCTATTGTAAAATCAACTCTAAAATTATCAGATGTTACTAATATATTATTACCAGATGGAGAGTATGTAAAAGATACTCTTATTACTGGCGACGATTCATTTAAATTAGATAATTTAACAAATAGCGATAGTGAATTGCCTATAAATGTTAAAAGATTTATAGATAATTTAGATAGTAATAATTTATCAAAAAATTATATTATAAGTATAAATAATACAACTTTTCCAATCAAAGAAATTATAGCAAAAAAAAATAAAACTGATGTTGAATTTTTAATAAGTGCAAGATTATTATATCCAACGCAGAAATCAGACGATTTAAAAGATATTCCTGTATTAACATTGCCATATAATAAAATAACATTATTTGATGATAAATATGCTTATTTGGGTTCAAATCCTTCTTCACCAGAAAGATATTTTTCTTCATTAGAAGATGCTAAAGGTAAAAGTATATTGTTTCATTATTTTAAATTAGGGTCTGTGGATTATGGCGTTGATAATAAAGTAACTTTAACAATAAAAAAACCACTTGATTATAAATCGGGATATGTTAATAATTTAGAAGCAATAAAAACTATTAATTATGATATAAAATCTAATGAATCCAGAATTAAAAATGCTAAAACATTATTTGATTTAAATAAATCAAAATATAATGTTTTATATTATCAATTAATTTCATATATTGTAATATTAGCCGGTATTATCTTTACTTTAATATTAACAAATACAATGAACATGGATAAACCAGTTACTAAATTAGTAGCTAGTGTATGTTTTGGTATTGTAGTATTGCAATTTGTTACATATTATATATTAAGTGTATTATATATTGAAGCATTTACATTAGATAATGTTGTTGAAAAATTTTCTCAAACATATCCTTATCCTAATATAGTTAGTGGTTCTACTATGGAATTTACATCAGATTCTAATAATAAATATCCAGAGCGAAAAGTAGAGTTTGTTCAAAATCAATTAATATTATTAAATAATAAAATTATTCATGCATTAGAATTAGCTAATGTTGGTGTTGGACAAGCAAGTTCTTCTGATGCGTATACTAAATTATTAAATATTACAGAATTTGAAAGAGTATCGAGAGGTAATATAAGCAATATTTTAGCTTTACAAAATGATGGTTCAAAAATGCATATTGACTTGCTTAAATATAGTACAAATGTACATTCTATAAATATTAAAACTGTTTTAATGTTATCACTTGCTATTGTAGGATTATTTACAATTAATGTTTATACGGATGGTAAATATATGGAAAAATTAGCATTTGTTGGTGGATTTATATTAATAATTATATTAGCATATTATTTAATATATTCTAACTCAGTTGTTAGAACAAGTTCAAATAATTTTTATTGGGGAAAAGAACATAAGTCAATTTATACTAATTTTTAATTATTTTATTTTTATTTAAACATATAAATTATATATATATATTATAAATGTACAATGACTACGGACGATAATTCAAGTTCAAATAGTGAAAAAACAACAGAAGAATCTAGTGAAAATTCAGAAAATAATTCTGATAAGGATCCAACATATAATAATGATGATGATAATAATGATGATGAAGATGATGATGAAGATGATGATGAAGATAATTATGATGACGAAGATAATAAAAATGAAATAATACAAAATACAAGTATACCAAGTGGTGGGTTTTTTAATAAGCATAATGAGGAAGATAATTTCAACAGAAAGCAAAAAATTTTTTTAATATTAAATCCTCCACAGAAAACAGCAAATAAAAAAATACAAAAGAAAAAATATGATTTTTATCATAAATATACAATGATTGAAAAAAATTATTTTGATAATTTATCTGACGAAGATAAAGATAAAATTAAACTAAAAGAAGATTCTATAAATGACGAATTAATATCAGATATGCCAATGAGGTTTAGAATTCTCAATTTAAATATTAATGAAAAAACTAAAAAGAATATAATAGCAAAAATAGATAGTTTCAATAATATGTCACCATGTTCAAGTGAATATAATAAATTAAATAATTGGTTACATGCTTTAAATAATATTCCATTTAATAATTACTACGAAATACCAATTAAAATAAGTGATGGTAATGATAAAATATGCGATTTTTTAAATGGTATTAGACAAAAAATGGAAGATACCGTATATGGACACAAAGATGCAAAAGAACAAATTATAAGAGTTTTAGCTCAACTAGTATCATTTCCAAAAGCAAATGGATATATTATTGGAATACAAGGTAGTGCTGGTGTAGGTAAAACCAAACTAATTAAAGAAGGTATATGTAATGCTTTAAATTATCCAAATGCTTTTATATCACTTGGAGGTACAGATGATTCATCTTTTTTAAGAGGTCATTCATATACTTATGAAGGAGCAACTTATGGAAAAATTTGTGAATCACTTATGAAAACAGGTATAATGAATCCCCTATTTTTATTTGACGAACTTGACAAAGTTTCTAATACATATAGAGGTCAAGAAATAATAAATACATTAATTCATATAACAGACCCAGTACAAAATGATAAATACAATGACAGATACTTTGAAGAAATAGATTTTGATATTTCGCGTTCAATGATTATATTTACATATAATGATGAAGAACTTATTAACCCTATTTTAAAAGATAGAATGATTGTAATTAATGTTCCAGGATATTCCAATGAAGAAAAATTAGTTTTAGCGCAAGATTATATAGTTCCTGAAATTTTAAAACAATATAATTTAGAGATTGGCGATATAATATTTAATAGTAAATTATTAAAACATATAATTTGCAATGTTCAAAAAGAAGATGGTGTTAGAAATTTAAAAAGAGCAATTAATAACATAATTTCATGGGTAAATATGATGCGTTACGTACCAACAGATTCAGTTAAAATAACTTTACCATATGTTGTTACAATTGACTTTTATGATAAATATTGTAAATATAATAATAATAGTGATTATGATAAAAATATGTATCATTTATATTTATAGTATATAGTTAGAAAATGTCTAAGTTTTTATTTTATGGATGTTGGAACAATATCAATTGTGAAAAAGAGTATATTTATCGCGATTTAGTATTAAATTATATTAATAAAAAAGAAGAAAATATATCAACATTTTTCATTGCAGGAGACAATTGGTATTCTACAAAAGTAACAAAAGTAAGTGAAAGTTCTACAAATCTTATACAATATTATCTATTGAGTATTCTTAAAACAGGATATGATAAATTATATCAATTAAATAAAACTTTCCATATAGCTGTTGGTAATCACGATGAACACGATGATGGAAATTACGAACCTTTAAAAGCTAAATGTATGATTAAAACTCAAAAGAAATATATTGATAAATTAAATGAAAAGGTATTTGATAGTAGTGTAAGTAAAGATTATGATAAAACAGCACCAAAATATAGTAAAATTTTATCATCAAATGATGATTTAAGTAGCACTTTATTTGTTAATAATGATATGGATAGTTTTAATACTACATTAGAAGAATTAAGTGAATTGCAAAAATTAGATATTCACGATAATATTATGAATATATATGTTGATGAAATTGGTATAGTTGATAATGATAAATATATTGTTATCATAATAAATACTAATAAATTAAATGATCCAAAATATATTACAGCTATAAAAAAAAAATTCAATAATGTAAAGAATATTAAAGCAGATAAACAAGTTTTTGTAATGGGACATATTCCATTATTTGCCATAAAAAAAAATAAAATAAAGGATAAAAATGAATTATTTGGAAAAAGAGATAATTTATTTAATTTATTAAGTGATTTTAATTATATTTATCTTTGTGCTGATGCACATTATTTTAGTATTATGGAAATAAAAAAAGATAAAAAGAAAGTAATACAAATTACATCTGGAACTGGTGGTGCAGACCCTGATATAAATAATGAAGTTTTTAATATAAAAAATTATATTAAATATGATGAATACAATATTGAGTACTTTTTACTAAATTCATACGGATATAGTACAATACGTATTTATAAATATAAAATTATAATAATTTATAAGCAAGTATTTTTAGTAGATAATTCTCATACGAGTGGTAATACATATATATATTATATACATAGAGGATACGAAAATGATGTAAATGATGTAAAATTTGAAAAACAATCAAAAATTAAAAAAAAGCTATCTAAATTAGCATTTGAAATATATAAATATGATAAGAGTCTAACTTGTAAACATATTAGTAAACAAATACAAAATATAGAAGATAATGTTGTAACATCACAAGATAAAAACAAGTATTGTTTTAAAAAAATAAAATAGATTAATAATAAGTATGATTATTTTAACTATTATATCAATTATAATATTTGTTATAATTTATTATTATTTATTTTTAACAAATACTGAAAAATATGTAAATAATTTAAACAATGATGTATATTTTATGATGAAATATGAAACTAGTGAATTTATGCGAAAGGACAAAGATAACTATGTTAATAACATGTCTGATATGGATTTACATGCAAGAAAAGTTAAAAGTAAGATAGACTATATCAATAATATTGTTAAGTGCGTTTGTGATATTACAGATAAAGAAAAAGATTTATTAATGAAATGTTGTAGAAATGCAGATAATTATTTAGAAAATTGCAATATATATAGTAAATATATTAATTATAAAGATTTAGTTAACATTAAATGGGTTGTTGCATGTACATATAAAAATCAAAATCTACAATATGAAGAGGGATTGCCACATACAAGAGAAAATATTATATTTATATCTAAAAGTGTTTTAAATTATAGTGAAACTGATTTAACTAATACCATGATACATGAAAAAATTCATATTTATCAAAGATATAATAAAGATGTTTTTGACAAATTGATATATACCAATGGATATAAAAAAATAGATTATAATAATAAATTTATAAGATCTAATCCAGATACAAACAATGATATATATTTAGATAATAAAACAAAAAATATAATGGTGTGTCTTTATAGAAATAGTAAACCAAATAGCATTAATGATGTAATTATGAAAAACTTTTCACTTGAACATCCTTATGAAAAATATGCATACGAAATTGCCAATAATTATTATAAAGATACTAAATATAAAAATATATAATATTTATATTTATAATTAATACAGTATATGAACGAATTACTTAAACAAGCACCTGATAATATTAGTAAAGAAGAAATAGAAAGTATTTATTTAAGAAATAATAAGAATGTATTAGATACCCTGACAGAATTATGGAAAATACCTGTTAAAAATGTACAAAAAACAGAAAATGAAAAGAAATGGCAAGAAATTAGAGAAATATATGATGATATTGATACCGAAATGTATAAAGCATTGCGGGCACAAAAAAAATAATATATTCTAATATTAAATATGTTCCGGGGAGATTTGGGTGTGAATAATATAAATGGTATACCTGTTATGAGTTTTTCTAATTTAAATAAAATTATAAGTAACCAATATCCAAGTTATCGTGATAAAGAAAGTTATATTAGTTTAGCTAGATTAGCAGCAGGAGGTTCAATGTCTCCATATACTTTTGGAAATGGATTATACAAGAATTTTAATTCTTCTATTTATGGCGACGATAAATATGAAGAACGTGAAAAAATTGTTTCCCCACCAACATACGAAAATAAAACAAATTTACCTATTAAAAATATATAAAAGTATAAATATAATATATATATTGTGAAATGATGAAAATTGTTAATCTAATGCTTTTGTACATTTGTTATGCAAATGCTTTTATTCCTTCAACTAATGTATTGAATAAAATTAATGTAGCAAACTCAAATATATGCTCTTCTAAAAAAATTATTTATAATGCGGTATCATTGTTAAGAGCATCTATTCATAATGACAAACAAAAAAAATGGGAACCACCAGTGGGATATATACCAGAAAGTCAAAAAAAATGGAAAACACTGGTTAGCTATACTCCAAAAAAAAAAATTGTTGATATTATTGATAAAGATATTGAAGATTTATTTGATGAAGACGCTTTATTTACAGACATTAGCAGAGAAACAAAGTACATCAATAATAAATTTGATAAACTACTTAATGATATTGAACACATGAAATATACTGTTGAAAATATAAAAAAACACAATAATATTATTCATACTAAATCGGAATACTATAACATTGATTAAATTATTTTTATTATATAAAACTTAAAAGTATTTTTTATTAAAAGAATGAAATTATTATTATTATTATTATTGTATATTATAAATATTTCTAATGCATTTAGTGTGAGTTTTCCAATATTAAGAAAAAATAAAGCAGTAATAAGTAACATAAGGGTTAACAAATTAACATCAGAAGATAAAAAAGAGTTAAAACATTTATTTAATATTGTACCACTATTGGTATTTAAAAATCAAAAAATTAATCCAAGTGAATATTATGAATTTGTTAAATTATTTGATGAAAAACATAAGGAAGATATTTTACATCCTTGGTATACCGGAATACCAAATGTTCCACAAGTATCAATTAGAGGTAATATGTATGTTAAAGATTATTATGGTATTAAAAATAAATTTGTGGGAGATGAAAGAAATAGATTAAATTATTTTAGATATAATTATGTATGGCATCAAGATTTATTAGGGCATCAAAAATATATTACACCGGTTGTTAGTAGTATGTATAAATTAGTTACCCCAAAAAATGAAAAAATAAAAACATATTATTCAAGCTTAGAAGATGCATATGATATGATGGATATGACTTTAAAAAAAGTATTAAATAGTTATAATACTATTCATAGTGATTCATTTGAACGTAGAACAAATAGTACTTATGATTATTCAGGTTATGTTAGAAAGGATAAACAGATTATATATAGCGATGATAACGTATTTACAGAAGATCCTTTGGTTATATATTCCGATAATACTAAATATAGAAAATCTCTATTACTTAATCCTACACGTTTTTTAACATTTGATAAACTTAATTTTTATGATAGTAATGAATTATTCAGACATATTATGAAACGTTATGTTTTAAGTCGTGAAAATATGTTTTATCACGAATGGGATAAAAATGATTTAGTGATTTGGAATAATAGAAAATTAATACATTCATCAATGCCATCAGAAGAGTATAATAGTAAAGTAATACCGGATAATAGATTATTTATACAATGTTTTTTAGCTACTAATGAACCAATATATCCTGCTGGTTCTATTAATTCAAAACCAATATATACACCAAATATTGTTGATATTGGTAAGTTAAAATAAAAAATATTAATATAATAGATTTGATATATTCATCAATACAATGCCAGATAATATAGAATTATTAGTATTATTTATTATTATTATTATTTTAATTACTATCAGTTTAGTAACTCTTGTTGAATTGAAATATCATCTAGATTTAAATGATACAATACAAAATATGAATAAATATTGTTTATATAATGACAATCTCCTTGATATTTATAGTGTTGAATTAAAGAGAACTTTTATGTGGAATATTTCAAATTATCTATTTGACTTTAATCAAATAGAACAAAATTTTAAAAAAGTAGGTGAGCTTGATAAATATAAAGATAAATTTAAAGATATAGATAATTTAAATAGGGATTTAAGTATCGTAGATGGTAAATTTAATATTATGAAAGTTTATAATACATATTTACATTACAATTTGCCACTTTTTATATTTATTTGGATATATTTTATAATTCATTTAGTATACATAAAGTATTTTGCTGGTTCTGATTATAACAAATATGTTTATATATTTAATTCAACAATATTTTTATTTATTTATGTAGCAATATATACTATTTTATTTTCTATAATATTAAAAAAAATAACAGAAATATATGCAGATACAAAATGCTATGAATATATTATGATATTAAAAGAATTAGATATAATTATAAAAGAAGAAAATCCTGATAATAGTGAAATTATCAAAATTTTAAAATCCGATAATAGCAATGTTAAAGGTATAGCAGATATTGTATTAACTGATGAAATTATAAGTAGACTAACAGAAATTAAAATTAAAAATGACGAAACAGGAACATATATTGCTAATAGCAATAACTATAAAATTACATTAGAAAATATTGATAAATTTTACTTATATAATAGTAAAAACACATTAGATAGGATATTTGATGAGATAAATGATGTAACAAAATTTATGTATGTTTATATTATATTATTAATTGCTCCAATTATAATACTATCACAAGTATTAAAAGAAAACTATATATATATTGTATTTGGCTTCGTTATCATATTTTCGTGTTTAGTTACAGTATATAATATTAATAATATTTTACAATAATTCAAATACATTATAAATTATTAATCTTTTTTTCTTTATAAGGGTTAAAGTAATTTATAAACTTTTATAATGCGCATATGGATATTTATTATGTTTATTATTATGATTATAATATTTCTAAATGAACTAAAAAATTTAACATTATCATTTTTGAAAATTAATTATCTAAAAGATGTCGCAGATATCAATATACAAAAACATTGTAATTATATATATTGTGAAGCAGAAACAGGTAGGTTTAATTTAGCTAAAAATAGCTTTGATTTATTACTCCCCAATGATAATTTCAATACAAAAACATATTACCATATAATTTTATTTACAATTATATTACTATTCATTGACTTATTTTATAAATTTTGGAAATATAATGACAGATTTGTACCATATTTAAGTAATGTTGATGGAGAATATTTTATCACCTATTTGAAAGCGTTTCCATTTATATTATTATTTTTAGTAGTATTTATTCTTACAATAATGATAATAAGAAGATATGCTCCAACATCTACCAAAGGTTATAAAGCTTATTTTAATACAAATAATGATATTATACCTGACGAAGTTGATAGTTATAATATTAATGTAATATTGGAACAATCTAAAAATATTATTGTGATATTTGTGGTATTATATATAATATGTGGATTTTTTTCAGATATACCATCTATACCATACATATCAAGAATAGACGGAATTAATTACTTTTACTTTGCAATGGCATATATATTTATATTACTATTATGTTTTTACATGATGGTAAATATTATCAATATTACAATGACATTTACTGATAATGATAAGCCTAATCTAGAATATATAAATTTACCTGAAATATTAAAATCAGAAGTAGAAGAATTAAATGTATTAAGTGATGATGAAATTATTAGTTATATTAAACAAGAAGTAGATAAGTCTCTGGGTGAAATGGACGCCGATGAAAAAGCAAGTATAGAATACGTGATACATAAATATATCTCAAATATTTTTGACAATGCTGAAAATATAGATTATATTTTTAAAAACACGATACCTTTTAATGGAGCATTAATTGATAAATTAATTTTGTCGGATAGTACAGATAATAAAAAATCCATATATAAGTTTTTGGGATTAAACGATAATAGTCAAGTTGAATCGCCCGAAGCCGAAGATAAGGTTGATAACCACAAATATATTATTAATATAGTATGTAATTTAACAAAGGTATTAATAAAGAAAGATTTAGCAAACGAACATAATAAGATAAATGTTGATAAAATTGATAAAAGTGATATTGATGCCTTAACAAAATCATATAATAATTATATGAAGGAAAAAAGAAAGGTAAAACTATTTTACGGTATATCAAAATTACAAAACGATTATAATAAAAAAGAACAACTAGATAAGGACTCTGCGTATAACTTTATTGGAGAGTATAAAGTTAAGTTAGAAAAATATAAGCAAGAACTTGAAAATGAATATAATCTATATCTTGATAATCCCAAAATATTTAAAGATACATATGAAGTTGACCAAACATATACAGTAGATATATCATATAATAGTAAAAATAAGTATTATGAAAATTATTTTAAAATATCTAATGGTGAAAATATACAATTATATTACAATGTAGGCAATTATCAAATTAAAAACATGGAAGGATTACTATCATACATAATAATGTTTATTGTTATTAGTCTTGTATTACTATTAATTGTTTACAATATAACATTTTTAACAACAACATTCAATTCATATAATATTTTTACAGCAGAAGTAATATCACCATTATTTATACTATTTATATTTGTATTATTTATTTACATATTTATTAATTATAATACAAAATATAATTTACATTTTGTTAATGGTATTTTTGATAGTTCATATAAAAGGGATTTAACACATCTAAATAATAAAATTATACCATTTATTAAATTACATGATAAAAATGCCGATGAATTATCAAATGATTATTTGGACCATTATATCATAACGAATATATTTACATCGATAATTAATGGTAATTTAATTTTATATAAAATTATACCTAATATATCAATAATTGATGACCCTCTTAAAATTAAAGATAATTTTGTAGACTATGTTAATATATCCAATAGAAAAATACAATATAAATTATATAATGAAGTAGATACAAGTAATAAGGTTGATTTTGATAGTTATTATAGAAAATTATTTGATAAAACATATTATTATTTTGAAGGTAATAATGAAAAATATGATACAAATACTGATTCTCATTATATATATAATTTAGTGAAATATATTGAAACTAATAAATTAGATGATATATTAAATAAAAAAGATGATATAGATAGTTGTAATATATACATATATGAAATAATTGATAATTATAGAAATGATATAATTGATATAATATATATTTGTAAACATATATTTGATCCTAATAACTTTAAAAAGGAGATTGCTACATATAATGATAATATTAATGATGGTCATGAAAACAAATTAATGTCCTTTTTTAATTTTGAATTAACTGAAAATAAAATGGAAGCTTTACCATATAAATTTTTATTGAATTTAAATACAAAGCTTAAATATGATGAATTTTTAAAATATAAGGGTATTTTTAAAATAAGTGATAATATAGAAACTAATATAGCTAAAATTGTAGATAATTTCTTATTAATTAATTCTCACATGAAATATAATTATGAAATTATTGAAAAATATATTAATAATTTTGAGAATAAATATGAATTAAATAAATTAACAGATATTTATAAAAATATTACTAATAAGGAATCTTTCAATGAAAAAATAAATAATTTGCATAACTATGAAAACAAAAGATTATTTGGACTATTAAAAGAATCTTTATATAAAAATGATGATAATATTATTATAATTAATGATACATTTAGACCGACATATCAATATGTTGATGATAATACAAAAACGCAAATAGATAAATTGTATCAAACGCTTAAATATAATTATAATATGTTAAACAATTATAATTCAAATACAATAAATATTACAAATAATTATTTGAAAAATGTTATTAAAACAATATACAAAGAAATTAATAATGAAGATATAAAATTTACAAATGATAGTAGCGATGACTCATTTAAAATAAATATTGGTAAAAGTGACTTGGCTAAACCTGATGATACTATATTACATAAGGCTAATAATGTTGTATCGGAAAGTTTATTTATTAATTATATTACTAATATTATAATTATTATTATCATGTATAATATTGGTAATAATATATAATTAAAAATATTATAAAATATTAAAGAGACTTGTATAATATTATGTCTGAATCTAAAAATAATATTGATGGTAAATTAATAGAGTTTCAAAAACCATATTTATATAGATTAAAATCAAAAGACAAATACGATGAAGACGAAGAATATCGTTATAGATTATTGAGTAATTTATTATTTACATCTTATAATCAAAGAGATCCTGAATATTTATATTTTTTTGGTATGCTACCATGTGATTTGCTACCATCAGCTTATATACCATTAAATTATAAAAATCATATAAGAAATTTTAATAGATTAAGTAAAAATGATAAATATTCAGAAGCTGATTATAAAGAAATATTTAGTGATGATTTTGATATTAATGATAAAAAAGCTATAAAAGAAGAGCTAAAAAAATATTTAATTAATTTTGAAAGTAAAAATTCGCACTATAATTTTAATTATGTACCACTTACAATCAATTTAATAATACTATGGACAATAGTAATATTTATGATTATGTATATATCATTATATTATTATGCAGAATTATTTAACTATGTTATCGCTATAATATTAACAATATTATTGGTCGGGTCTATTATATGGAAAATGATATACACATTACAAAATTAGTAATTATTTTTATCTATAATACGAATAAGGAAGTATTAATTTTTAATCATGGTTAAAAAAGATGATAAAATGAAATTTATTACATTATTTAACAAATTACAATATGATAAACCGGTTGATGATATCTCAGTATCAGAATCATTTGCTGATTATTTAATCGATGATATCGATTTAAAAAAAATGTCTCCTGAACGTTTCAATTATTATAAAGATTTAATTGCTATTTTCAATAAACGCCCACAACTATTATATAATATTCTCAAAAAATATTACCGCTTTCAAGATTTGAAAGAAAAAGAAAAAAAACATATCAATAAACTTTCATACTATGGTGAAGGTGATGATGGATTGAGTATAAGAGAATTTCAAGAACTTTTAGGTGAAGAAGATGTTAAAAATAAAATTAAAGATATAGCAAGTAATCTTTTTACAAAAATGAGAGAAAGAGTTGAAGCTGAGATGAAAAGAAGCGGGGGTAGCAATAAAATAAATGATAAAAATGAAAAAATAAGTGGTGGATATTCTGATGAACCTGATAAACCTGATAAACCTGATAAACCTGATAAACCTGAGAAAAAACAAGATAATCCTGATGCTAATTATAAGGAATCTAAATTTAGAAATGTTTTAAAAAGAGATTATGGTATTACAAATCTCGATAATTTAAGCGTGCCGATCTATGTGCCGCCAGATGCAAATGGTGATCAAAAAGGAAGAAATGAAGATATGAAAAAACGCTATAAAACTCAAAACAAATTAATTGATATTGGTAAAAGAATTGATAAGTTTAATGAAGGTGATTTAAATAAAACTATTATTAAATCAGATATAAAAAACTTTGAGAATGATCCAGATAATCCATTGAAAGAGCTTGAAATAACATTTGATGATAGATTAGTTTTTATATTTTCAACTTTTTTTATAAGATATATTACATTAGTATTGGTTAAATGGTCTATAGATATAAATATTATTAAAACATTTGAAGAAGGATTTTATTACTATGCTGCTATATATTTAACTATTTTTTGGTTTATTGTATTATTTGTAAATATTGATAATTCAACACAAGTTGATTATATGAATTTTGATGATTTTATGAATAGTATTCGCTCGGTATTTTACTATTACTATATGGGAACAAATGGTATAACAAGATTATTTATACATTCAGCTTTAATAGTAATACTTTTAATGATACCAGTTATATTAAACATTAGAAAGAAAAATGACTTTGATGAAGATGAGGAAAATACTAGTAACATATTAAATTATGAAGAAAGAAAGAAACTCATAAAATCATTATCATTATTCACTATATATATATGGATATTAACAAGTATCATCGCTACTAAATTTTAATAAAAGATATATCTATTTAGTTTAGAGAGCATATAATATATGAAAGAAGAAGACAAAAGAGCTGTTGCATTAAATAGTTTAACATCAATTGGTAAAGAATATGTAACTCTTTCTGATAGTACTACCATTGGAAAAGATGTTCTTAAAGATTTAAAAAAGTTAATGGAGCTTGAATTACGTGAAAAATATAAAGTTAATAAAACTAAATGGAGAGTGATAACAGATCCTAAAAAGAAAAAAGGAGAACCATCGGGACTATCAGAAGCTTATAATGTTATAACTGGCAATGAAAAATTTATGAAAGAACTTGAAAAAAAATTTGATGAAAATAATTATAAAATAGAAAAAAAAATTGAAAAGATAGTAGAACTAAAAGCTGGTGATAAAATAGATACAGATAAATATAAAAGGGTTCAAAAAGAATTAAAAGAATTGGAAAAATTTTTTGTTATTGATATGGTTCCAGATATACCAATATCTTTCAATTCAATTGTTGAATTGAAAGGTGGTAGAACAGCAATAGTATTTGTTGGCGATAAAAAAAAAGAAGAAAAACCTGCTTATTGTGCTCCATATATTGAACTTAATAAAGATCCAAAAGAAATTGCCACTATTTTAAATGATAAAAAAGAGCTTGATAAGATTTTTAGAGAAAAAAAATTTAAATCGTTTGATGATATGGTAATATTAGACTTTTATAATGAAATTACAAAAAAATTATCAGATACCAAAGATTATCTTAGGAAAACTGACCCAGATATAAGACAGGATATTATTGATGATTTATATAATAAATTATTTACATTGTATGATATTAAAGAATATTATTTTAAAGATAGAAATAATGATAAAGAAGATATAAAAGAAAAATATATTAAACCTAAAATTAGAAAAAATAATAATTTGTCTATTGGTGGTGATAATAATAATGACGAAGTTGTAGGTGGAAGACCCAATTTTGATAATATAAAAAGTGGTATAAAAAAAGCTGTAAATTCACATGTACTTGAAGGTACAAGTAAAATTTTAAAAAATACTAAAATAAAGCCAGAAGATAGTGTAAGTAAAAAAGTAGTTAGATCAGTAGGGAAAGTAGCTTTACCTTTTGTCGCTGCTGCTGAATTAGCAGTAAAAGATATACCTAGAGCTACATTGAAAGGTGTACGAAAAGGTGTAGGAAAAACCGGTGCTGTTTTATATAAAGGTGTAAGATCAACTTTAAAAGCCACAAAAAATATAATAAAAGCTCCTGTTAAAGTAACTGAATTTGTTGTTAATAAAGCACAAGAGATACAAAAAAAAAAAAAAGAAAAAGCTGAAATGTTTTCAGAAGCAGATAAATTTTTACATATTGTAACAGATAATCTTAAAAATAAAACAAAAAATGTTATTGATAAGGAACTTAATATTGGTTTACTTAAAGATTTATCAGCATCACTAAATGAAGAAAGCATTTATAAGAAAAGTATTGAAAATTTAATTGATATTCATGATTCAATATCAGGTATTAATAGAGATAATTTACTAGAACAAGAAGAAAAAGATGCAAAAAAATATATTGGAAAAAAAAAAGAAGCATCGGGAAATTTTATTTTGAACGCTATTAATAAATATAAGAATTTAAAAAAAAGTTTTGTTGATAAGGTAAATAAAGATAAAGATGCTGTTGAAAAAATGTTAGAAGAAGGAGCAGGTGATACTTTTGCAATTGATATAGATTTTAATAAAATTATTAATTCTAATAATGAAACATATATTAAAAAGCTAAAAAATATGAATAGTTTTTTATATTTACTAAATAACAAAAAAAGAGGTGGTGCTGCTCCAATTTATGATTTAAAAAAAATAAAAAAAGATGAAGGTGAACAAGAATTATCAGGAAATACACCATTTGATTATTATAAAAAATTAAAAGATATTTATATTGAAATTGTTAATCTATATTATAAATTGATAGATGATATAGATTCAGAAGAATATTATAAATTGATAGATAATATAGATTCAGAAGAATTTCATACAATAAATGATAAAACAAAAGCACAAACAACAACAACAACAACAACAACAACAACACAAACACAACAACAACAACAACAACAACCAACACAACCAGCAGAAGCAGGACATGGAGTAGCACAAAAAGTAGAAGAAGATAATAAGGAGATAGAAAACACAGGAGAAAATAAACTTAATGATTTTAATGAAAAAATTCAATTAATTGAAAACAGAATTAAATTACTTAATGAAATTATTCTAAAATTACCTAAAGAATTGGAAAAACTATATAAGATTATAAAAAATATTAAAGGTTTACCACAAGCAACAGAATATGAAGATTATATAAAAAATATATTAAAAAATCATAAAATTGAACTTTTTGAAAAAGATAAGGATAAACATCCAATTATTAAAACACTAAATAATGAAAAAAATAATAAAGAAGTCGAATTAAAAAAAACTAAAAGTATGCGCGAAGAAGCAAAAAAAGCAATTGAAGATAAAAATGCAATACAAAAAGCAAATTTATTAAGAGAAATTCCGAGGCATATCTACGGAGGTTATAATACTGATGAAGTAAAAGACTTAAAAAAAAATTTAAATACAACAAGTTTAAAAATATTATATGAAAAATTAAATAATATAATTGATAATAAAAATGATGAAAAAAATTTACATAATTTACATAATTTTATTATTGAGTTAAAAAATGATGTAGAATATTTAGAAAATAATAATGATGCTATAAAAGGTTCAGATAAATCAGTAGAAGTTAGTCATGACAAAGGTATTTACGAAGATATATGGTATGATTATAATTTAGCCGTTAATAAAACAAATAATAAGCAAGATAAATGGAAAAATTATTTATCATATTTAACAGAAGGTGAAAAGGTATACGATCGTGTTATACAAAATAACTTAGATCCTGAAATAGTATTAAAAATTAACTTTCGTGATAAATCTATTTATATATTTTTAATGTTTTTAATAAGGACAATTAATATTATTGCATTAGAATTTTTAATTGAATATAATCTTATAAAAACATTACAATATACTATTATGTTGTATGGATTTATGTATTTATTTATAATTTTATTACTTGTAATATTAGTAAATTATGATTCATACAAATTACGTATTTTATTCAATTATTTAAATATTCATATTAATTCATCAAATCTGCTATTACAAAATGTATTATTTATAATATTTATTATTTTAGTTTATATTCTCGTAAAATCTGATGATTTCTTAAAATACTTTGGAGACCTATTTGATTTCACAAATATATATAATAATATTTATAAATTCAATGAATCTCTTAATGAAAATTCTGATATAAATCTAACACAAAATGAAAAATTAAAATTATTATATAGAATTGATATTATTTCAATGATAATATTTATATTCTCCGCATTTTTAGTATTAATATTATAATTTTTGATAGTAAGACATTATAATACTATACTGTCCTTTATAATTTAATAATGATGCATTCATTAATTCTTTTTTCTCTATATTTTCTATATAAACATTTAAAATATTATCATCAATATTTAATATTTTACATTGGATATTATCACCATTATTTGTTTTTATTAGTAAATTATCATATATATTACATACACCAAAATCAGAATATAGCTTTTTATTACCATTATCAATTGTTAAATCAAATTCATTGTTTTCTTTTTCTTTTATTTCAATTATATTTATACCATCTGCTCCCATATCTAATTCGTTATTGATAAAGTCTGTAAAATTTATATGCCAATTTTTTGTATTAATTAATAATAAATTGTCATTATCCGTATTAGCATTTTCCCAAGTATCCCATTTATTGTCACTATTAGAAGATTTTAATATAAATATAAGCTTTTGTGTAAATTTGCTGTCACCAATTGACATCGTAATATATGGCGTTTTATCTTTTATATTTTTTGGCAAAATAAGTTTATCTATTTTAATATTATGTTTTTGCAAGTCAATATTTATACTAAAAGATAATTTATTTCTATATGGCTTATTAATCCAATCACGATTATAGCTATTTATTACTATACTTTTACTTTTTATTTTTTCCTTGGATAATAATTCTAATTTTTCAATAATTTTAAGATTGATATCTATATTACTAGGTTGTGATACAATAATTGGTTCAAATTTATTTTCTTGTGTATCTTTTTGTAAATTAGCTAATGAGTTTGCTGCATTACGCTTTTCTTCAAGTTCTAAAACTTTTAGTAATAATTGTTCACTATCGTATTTAATATTGTCTATTTTATCTTCATTTATTTCTATTATTTCAGGTTCATTTTTTTTATTTATTATATCATCAAAATGATCTTTGACTTTTGATAATGCTATTTTATTTAATTCCATAAGTTTTACGATTTTTTTTATTAAAACAACATCAGAACATATTGTTATTTTGATACTATTTATAATATTAAGTAAATCTCTATCTGATGTTTTTATATCATAATATTTATCTTTTATCATTTTGCTGGCAGCAGTAAATATTAAATTAATATTTTTTTCTGTTTTAAAATCATCTATTACACCCATTGCAACTTTAATAAATAGTCACAGAAAATAGATGATAAAAATAACACAATTAATGAATTTTATAATATAACATTTCTTTTTTTTAGATGCATTTTTAGATTAGGGCGATAAAGATATTTTCTATTTTCTTCCATTTTACTATCTGTTATATTATTATCATTTACAATATTTAATCTAAAATTGGAATCTTCATATGGTGATTTCAGCTTTAATTGTTTATATTTTAATAGTGCATTTATCCATCTAATTTGATAAGCCATTGAAAACATGCCACATTCTGTATTTTTCATTTGATGACGTTTAGTATTTGATGTTATTGCAAATGGTATCTTTGGATATTTTTTAGCTAATTGTTTTTTTATATTTAATATAAATTTTTTAACATAATGCGGTATAGATATTGCATTACTATCATAATAATGAGCACCATATGATTTATTCTTTGGGTCTATTATAATAAATGTTGATGTCCAGTGAGAACCACTTTCATCATGTTTATCTAAATTTGTTATCAAACCTAAATATTTAATACCTTTACTTGTATATTTTTTTAAGTCTAATGAACATATGTGGCTATATAAACATCTACCAAACTTATCTTCCTCTGAAAAGTCTATTGGAAAAACTCCTAAAAATGAATAGCAATATTTCTTTTCATTATTATATTGTACCATAACATCATCTATATCATAATTAGATAACCATTCAATTGGATTTTTATACCATTGAGCAGGCATTTCTGGACGTAATTCGGTTTTTTCAATAAGTTTAATATTTTGCTGCATTTTTGGATCTTTTGTTAAGCGACCAATAACACCTGGCCAACACCAATATTCATTATCATCACAAATAGATTTTATGCGTTCATTTAATAATTCGGATAATTTTTTTGCACTATATGTGTTTTTGTATTTAATTTTATTATTACGACAGCTGTTCCAAGCATCAATTAATTTAATTAATGATGCTTTTTTAAATAGCATTGGGATCTTTGCGTTTTTTGGGCTATTATAATTTTCTTTTTTTGTTAGCATAATATATATATTTTAACAAATACACCTACCATATACAAAGATAAATAATATTATAGATATGTAATTAAATATGTATAAAAATAAAAATTGATATATATATAAAGCAAATTTAAATTTAAAATAATGGGTATAAATGAGGATTTACGTTCATTCATTAATAAACATAAGGTTGAAAAGGGAAAACCCTACACCAATACAAGCATAGGATCTCCAAAAGTAAGTCTTTATATTCCCGAAGAATCCTATGAAAAATTTATAAAATTATATAGTCTCGCCATTACCAGTGGCGTGGCATTACATTTTACAGAAAAACCTACTGAACCAAGTCCATTGCGTGTTGATCTAGATTTCCGCTTTACTATACCTGATGATAAATCAGGTATTTATAGTTCCCATAATTCCAACTCATCTTTAAATGATAAGCGAGTATATGATAGAGTATATACTAGTGAGAATATATTTAAAATAGTTGATGCTTACTTTAAAATAATTAGTAGTTTTTTGGATGTAAAAGATAACAATGCCATTGCTTATGTTATGGAAAAGCCGAACCCAGTTGAATTTAGAAATAAGCTTAAAGACGGAATACATATCGTATTTCCACATATTATTGTTGAAAACAATACGCAACATTTTATTAGAAGAAAAATACTAGATATGGCACCAGATATTTTCAAAGATTTGCCAATTTGCAATGATTATGAATCAATTGTAGACAAAGCTATTATTGATGTAAATTGTTGGCAAATGTATGGTAGTCGCAAACCTGATTGTGATGTATATCGTGTTTCATGTATTTATAACTTTAAAGATAACACAACTAATCGTGTTGAATATGAATCTAATGCTAATGATGAAATTGAATATATTAAGTTATTCTCAATGATTAAACGTAGTAATGATTACCCTGATATTGTAAAAGAAGATTTTAAAATGGAAATTAGTCAGTATAGCAAGCATATTCTACCTGCGATTGATCAAAAGCTTAAAAGCAAGGTTCAAAATAATATCTTTGGTAAATCTCTTAATGTTAACAGAGCCTATGTATCTGATGACGAGTTAGTATTTATTAAAAGATTGGTTGCTGAATGTCTTGCACCTAGTAGAGCAGATAATTATACCGATTGGATTAATCTTGGATGGGTTTTACGCAATATTGATTATAGATTGCTAGAAACATGGATTGAATTTTCTAAAATTAGCAGTGTATATATTGAAGGAGAATGTCAGCAATTATGGGACAAAATGCGCAAAGATAATATGGGTCTTGGCACTTTGAGATGGTGGGCTAAACAAGATAATCCTATAAAATATGTAAATGTAATCAATACTGCTATTATAAAGCTAATTGATATTGCATTAAATAGCGATGGATCTCACTTTGATATTGCTTGTGTAGTTCATGCTATTTTCAAAGATGAATTTAAAGCAATTTCTAAGGATGTATGGTATAAATATGATAAACAGCGCCATAGATGGGTAAAGGGACGCGAAGGCTTAGAATTAAGAAAGATTTTAAGTATTGATATTTGCAAGAAGTTTATGGAACGTAGCAACTATTACAATGAATATTGCGATGACCCAATTCAACGTGCTATTAATGAAGAAAAAAGCAAGAAATGTTTAAAGATTGCAACACAACTAAAAAATTCCAACTTTAAAGACTCAATTATGAAAGAATGTCGTACCTTATTTATTGATGATAAATTTGAAGAATTACTTGATAGTCGCTCACATTTAATCGGATTTGACAATGGTGTTTATGATCTTAAAATGCATATATTTCGCGATGGTATGCCTGATGATTATATCTATTTATCTACAAAAATTAATTATACAAACTATAACCCCGAATGCCCTGAAATTAGTGAGATAAATGATTTCTTTGCTAAAATATTTACTAATAAAAATTTGAGAAATTATGTTATGGATGTATTAGCTTGTATTATTGATGGTAGTATTGCACAAGAAAGATTTTACATATTCACTGGTCAAGGTAGTAATGGTAAGTCACGTTTATTAGATCTTATCCAAAAAGCTATTGGTGAATATTATTGTATATTGCCTATTGCACTTTTAACACAAAAACGTGCTGCAAGTAATGCTGCACAAAGTGAAATTGAACGAACAAAAGGTAAGAGATTTGCTGTTATGCAAGAACCTAGTGAAAATGAAAAGCTAAATATTGGGCTAATGAAGGAATTATCCGGTCAAGACAGAATTTTAGTAAGAGCACTTTATAAAGAGCCTTATGAATTTAAACCACAATTTAAAATGATATTAACTTGTAATGAACTTCCAGAAGTACCAAGTGATGATGGTGGTACATGGCGTCGTATCAAAGTATGTAACTTTTCAAGTCGTTTCTGTGAAAATCCCAATCCAGATAAAAATGAATTTCACATGGATTTAGAATTAACTGATAAGTTTGATCGTTGGAAGGAAGTGTTTATTAGTATGCTTATTGAAAGACATAAAACTATTAATCCATCTTCTATCACAGAACCCAGTGAGGTTAGAGTTGCAACAGAGAGTTATAAACAAAATAATGATATTATTGGACAATTTATCAATGAAAGAATTATTATTGATCCTGAAATTAGAGAACCACGTATCCGTATTGATAAACTATATCAAGATTTCAGAATATGGACTGTATCAAATGTAATAAAAGGTAAAAAATGCCCTGATAGAAATCAACTCAAAGCATATTTTGAGAAAATACTTGCTACCCCTTATGATGTAAAGGGTTGGCGTGGAATTGGATATCGCCTTGAAGATGAAGATGAAGATGATTGATTAAAATTCATTAGACATTCCAATTCTTTTTTAACATCTTTATCGCTATATTTATTTTTTCTTGCAATTGTTGGCTTAAATCTACTACAATCATAAACCTTATTATCTTTTGCAGGAATAATTATAGTATCTCTTTCATTTTTATTATTGCAACATGAATAGCATGAATTATTATTAAATAATTCGTTGATGAGTTCTTTGAAATCAAACATTTTATATTAAAATATTAAGTATATTATATCATTTTTTTATAAAAAATGATTATATAAAATTTATAATTTTCTTATAACTAATATAAAATGGAATTCTGCGAAGTGTGTGACAATATGCTATATGTAAAAACAAATGAAACTAAACAATTAGTTAAATATTGCAAGCATTGTAATTTTGAAAAAATAGAAACTACAAATTCTGCTATTAGAATATCGCAAAAGATATATAGTGAAGATGATTTGTTATACAATCAAAATGTAAATAAATATCTACGTTTTGATCCTACTTTAAGAAGAATTAAGGATCCTCATATTTCTTGCCCCAATACTGATTGCACAGCTACCCCAGATAACAATCAAGTAATTTATATTAAATATGATTCAAAAAACATGAAATATTTATATGTTTGTGAAACTTGTGGGGAAACTTGGAAACAAAATTAAAAATTGATATTAGTTTATATTATTTTTTTAACAAATTACAATGAAATCATGGTTTATTAAGCTAGCTATTATTTTAATTTGTACTATTAATATTGATTGTTATAGTTTATTTATGTCAATTGCAGATAAATCTTATAATATTAAATACAAAAAATTATTTACTGATTCGTATTTAGATTTAAAGCCTAATAAAATGATATTATCAGATACTAAGGTTTGTAAAATATGCAAAGAAAAAATTAATGTTAAAAGAGAAATCCCTTACAATTGTACTATTCCATTGGGATGTCCATTTAATAGAAATACAAAAAGTAATATTGAAGATAGTTTTAAAGGATAATTAATATGTCATTATTAGTGTAGAATATGGAAAATACTATTTATGCTGAAATAATTGCTACAATAGCAGGTATATTATCTACAATAGCTTTTATACCACAAGCTTATAAAATATTTATTACAAATAAAACAGATGATTTAGATATTTTTACTTTTATGTTATTATTTATTATATATTTCTTATGGATTATATGGGGAATGTTACTTAATAGTTATAGTATAATAATATTTAGTTTTATACAGCTATTTTTAATTTTATATATAACTATGAAAATTTATAAAAATTTCAATGGTGATATTGAAAAACATTATAATTATTTTCTTAAATTATAATTTCATCAATCTCTAATATATTATAAGTATATCTTGCAAGCATATAAAAATAGTCTGATAGTATATTGATAAATTCTAGACATTTTTGTATATATTCTACATTACTTCGTGTAAGTAATTCTGAGTTAAAATAATAATAATTCATTGAAACAAGTTTTCTTTCGGCTGCTCTACATTTTGCTCGTGCTTTAAAAATAGAAGCTATTGTTATATTACCACCAGATAAAACGAAATTATTCTGTATTGGTAATATTTTATTAATTTCAACAAGATAATCCTTTATTTTTTTGGTACTTAATTCTTTATAACTATCTTTAAATAACACATTACTTTCAATTGCTTTAATATCTTTTTGAAATTCATATAGTATTTCATAATATTTTGTTATTAAATTTAAATATTTATTATCTTTGATAATATATTTATATACTAATGTATTAATATATCCTATCTCCGCACTTAGCTCATCGAGTTCTCCAAAAAATTTAATGATTATATTACTCTTAGAAACTTTTGTGCCATTACTTAGATATGTTGTACCCTCTTGTATTTTTGTATTCATTTTTTTATATTGTCAATTTTATTTTTATATAAAAAAAAATGATATTAATATATTAGAATTATATTAACTAATGTCTTTGTCTTATAAAGCAAATCATATTGAAGATGTTTCTAAAACAAACGAATCGCTCGGTAAAGATAAAATATCAAAACCAATTATGACTGTTTATGAGTTTGATAAGATTATTGGGATGCGTACTCAGCAATTATCTTCTGGTGCAACGCCTTTTATAAATGGTGTTAAAAAAAATATATCTAGTAATATGGAGTTGAGACAAGTGGCTCTTGAAGAATTAAAGCAAGGCAGATTACCTTTTATAATTGAAAGAGATTTGCCAAATAAAAAAAAAGAGTGTTATCGGGTAAGAGATTTAGATTTAGTTGCTGTTAAAGAACGTATAAGATAAAATTTTAAAAATTAATATTTAATTATTTTTGTTATATTCATTTAATGACTATGTTCTTTGGTATCGTTATTGTTGTTACAATCTCTTATACTTGGGAAGTATAGTAATGTGTATTATGTGTTTGTATATTTTGAAAATCTTTTAACTTTTTATAAAGGTTTATAGAAAAATTGTATTTAATAAGGTATGTTTTTGGATTAAACTTGTATCCAGTAATTATGCTACAATGGATGTAGATGATTTTATCAGGTGTGAAAGATTAGTTAATGATATATAATTATCAATTTAAGTAATCTTGTAATATTAAAGATAACGTACAAGTTGAAGTTATGCCATTTACGAGAGCCATTAATCCAAATACCATTAGAATAACTAATGGTATAATATTAGCATTCTTATACTTACTCATTTCCATATATGTTAAACCACCAAGTATTAGTATTAATAGTCCTAAGAAGGTTTGAACTATAAGCATTATGCTATAAAAATTAATTCCAGGTGTCCCTTCTACCTTTACGTTAAGTGTATCATTATTAATTTTAATTAGATTATCTCCATAATTTAAATTATTAAATTGCAAATCTTTACTTATTTTTATATTTACATCATTCTCTTTTATATAATCTTCTAAATCTATTCTTGTATAGTCTTTAAATTTCTTATCAGTATTGTATAAATATTTTTTAATTTGATAATAAAATAAAATATAATCTCTATTTGCATTGAATTGTTTCTTATTGACTATGATTTTTCAAAGTTCTGAGATAATTTATACATTTGCTATTAAGAGCACATAATTTTATAATTCTCATAATCTCAAAAATATTTAATATTATTTTTATAAAAATAAATAAGTCACTCTCAGTGGGGCTCGAACCCACGACCACATGGTTAAAAGCCATGCGCTCTACCGACTGAGCTATGAGAGCTTGTGGAAGTAATTTACCTTCCATATGTATTACATGGTTTTGTCTTTATATGTTTTATTAGTAAAAAAAATTGATTATTAAGATAGTGCATATAATTACATCAATGATGAATCGCAATACTCTTGTTAATATGATGATTATATTTTCAATGTTATATATTAATAACTACTTTATCATAGATATATTCAATTATTATATAGAAAGTATTGATATTTCTAAAATGATCATAAAAAAAAAAGAGTACATAATTTAATTTTCTTATAGATTTTATAAACTTTTTATAATTTTAACTTTTTTATTAATTATGTACTCATTTTATTAGCAATTCAAACTCTGGAATATCTAATATTTTTACACCTAATTCTGTTGCTTTATCTATTTTACCTGACTTCTCCATCTTATTTTTAACAATTAAATAATTAGTTGATTTAGATATTGATGTAACGATTTTACCACCATTTTCTACTATTATTTTTTCATAATCTTTATTTCTAAACCCAGTAAATATAAACTTTTTATCTTTGATATTAGCTTTTTCAGTCTTTTCAACCTTTTCAACTTTTTCTTGAATACCCTTGCATTTAATACCAAGAATGTCATAGAACTCATAAAATCTTGGTAGATTTTCAAAAAATAATTTGGCACTTATTTCCGCTATTCCTTCTACTTTCATAAGGTCTTCAACAGATATTTTAAGGCTTTTCTCGCGATTTTCGGCATTATCTATTAATATACTTGGATATAGATCTGTAATCATTTTAATTTTCTTATAACTAAATCCTCTACCTAACATATTTGACGCATCCATTAAAACAAGACAATCTAACTCTTTCACTTTTTCAAGAGATTTCAAGATATTATCTGCACTTTTAACCTTAAAACCTTCTATTTTTAACAAATCTTCATTCTGTATTTTCAATATACTTTTGATATCATGAAATCCGGCATTATATATCTTGGTAATATTACCAGGACCCATATTATCAACTTCAGCTGTTTTCATAAAATACACTATATTTTTGATATCAAAATCTGCATTTCTATCCTCTCCAATTTTAATGATATCTACATGCGTATCATTCCATTTATAATCCTTATCTAATTCGCCAGGCATACTAGGTTTTCCATTTGCAGATGCTGTTAATACATATTGTATATGTGGAATAACATTACCAGAACGTATAATAACTATTCTTGAACCAGGTCCAATATTATTCTTTTCAATATATCCAGCATTGAAACCAGTTGCCTGTTTAATTTTTACATCATCCAATAAGATTTCATCAAACTTAACAATGGGTTTCATGTATTTATCCTTGGATATATTCCATTCAACTTCTTTGACAATAACTTCTACTTGCTCTAATGTGTGTATTGATTTGAAAGCAAATGAATATTCGGGATTCTTTCCAAGTGCAATTTCATATACTTTACTTATATCAGAAATTACAATACCGTCAATTACATATTTATTCTTTCTAGAATCTTCTAAATTCTTAGATAAGAATGCTAAGTTAATATCATCAATTACATTATTATTTACAACATTGAATTTCATTTTATCCAACTCTGGTAGACCATTTGGTAAATTGGGGTATACCAAAGTATATGCAACAAAATCTATCATTTTCAATAATTGCTTATTTAATATTTTAGAATTAATCGCACCACTTACAGTATTACGGGGATTTGATAAGGTATCATCTTGTTTCTTTAATATATCCCAATTATTTTTTGATATAATAAATTCGCCACGCACAGCTAACTTATCTTGCTTTTTTATCTTAGGAAATCCACTAATATATTTATGCAAATGTGATATATCTTGTCCTTCGCGACCATTCCCGCGAGTATATAATTTAATATTATCACCATCATATACAAACATACCACTTACACCATCTAACTTGTCACTAATTAAATAAGGACCCGGATATTTTTTCTTGTACTTAGTGATTTCGCTTTCACTATCTTTGATTTTGTTTTGAGAACCCATATAATAGGGCAATTCAACCTTATTGTCAACGTCGGCACCAACTCTTTTCAAGTAAGCATCCTTTGGATATTTTTTACGAATGTAGTCTTTGATAATATCATAAATATCGTCAGTTAATTTAGGTTGCCCACTATTGAAAAATGCTTTATCAGCTTCTACGAGAACATTTATAATATCCTTTTTCTTATTTGTTTTAATAAAATCCTGTGGCCTTGCATTTATAAAACTATAATCATAATCCATAATCCACAATACTATTATATAGAAATCATTTTTTATATAAAAAAAGTATAATTTAATAGGAACGCGAAATGGCACACTTTAAGTATTTAATTTTATTTTTAATAAGATAAATACATATTTTAATGTGTTTTGTCATATCACTATAATATTCGTCTGACCTATTTTTTTTTACTTTGATTTTCTTATTTATATCAATATTACAAATGGCATCTTCACGACAAAGACCTTTATGTTTATAAGAACTATAAATAATATTATACTTATTATGTTTTTTTTGCAACTTTCTATAATTTTTTAAAATAATTTTGTAGTTATCCATAATACTTGTAATAAAGAGTACTAATAATTTCAATCATTTTTTATATAAAATAATATTAAGTATATAATAGTATAAAAAAATAATGTTTACCTTCTTAGATATGTTTGAATACATTTACACAGATGATAAAATTGAAACACAAGTAGTCAAACCTGAATTAACACACATGGATGTTGATTAAAATATTTTTTTGAATTTTAAAACACATTGATTACCAAGATATTTTACAAATAATATTCTATCATTTACATTGTTAAATATTTTATTGAAATCTAAATGAGAATAATCTTCTCCATCAAAACATTTATTTTTGAGACCTTTTAATGTGACTGGATCTATTTTATCAAAATCATCAATATATATAATACATTCACCTTTATAATTCTTGTATATTTCATATATTTCTTGTTCTAATGGTACTTGATTTATTCCAGGTACAATACCTTTTATTTTTTCACCTACATAACCTGTATCGGTATCATATCCTTTCCATGGTGATATATCCCAATTGACACTAATGTCACCACTCCAATGAGCATCTAACCAAAATAATATATTTTCGTTTTTAAATTCTGGTTGAGATGATAGTTCTAATAAAACTCTTTTACTATCACCTTTTAAACATTTGATATTTTTAGTATTAGTAAATTTATTAACCGCAGTGTTATACAATACGTCATCAATTTCTATCGTGTATACTTTATTAAATATTTTAGATAAGATTTGTGTACCTTCACCCTTAAATGTCCCTGTTTCTATCGCAGTATTATAAGTATTATCAATTAATTTTTCTATTATATTATATGAAAAGCCTCCCATAGCAATAGTTTATATAAAAGGTAAACTCTTAAATAATATAAAAAGCATTTTTAATGCTATCAAGTAATATCAACATTGATAATACCATATTGCTAAAAGAATTGTGTAATAATATTAATTTAAATTATAATTTTAATAAAAAAAATCTAGATAAAGATAATATAACACAATATGATTATATTATTAAAAGTGTTGCAGAATTAGAAGAAAATTATAAAAATAATATACTTGAAGAATATTCTGATAAATGCATAAATAAAAATATACTATATAAATTAAATAATAAGTTTGATGGAGATCAAGTTGCCATAATTTGTTATAGTGTTTTAAAAGAGTATTAACATATACTACACTTATTTTGTTTTTCTACAATTTTTATTTTTTGAATAATTTTTAGTACGTGTTTAATATCTGGTCTATCTTCTGGATTTGTACTCCACATTTGTTTAATAAGATCTTGTAATTCAATAATTTTTATTTCTTTTATATCGGGTCTATAATCTAGTTGAATAAGTTGTATTACATGTGGATTTATATCTAATTCCGAATATGGTATCTTTCCACTACAAATAAACCAGAAATTAAGAGCTAAGGAATATATATCTATTTTAAGGTCATAGTCCACACCATTATTAAATATTATTTCTGGAGCCATATATCTTAAAGTTCCTGTACATCCACTCATTTTATATTTTTCATGTTTTTTCTTAACTTTTCTTGATAAGCCAAAATCTGTTAATTTAATACGTAAATCTTTATTTAGTAATATATTAGATGGTTTTAAATCACGATGCATAATGGGATAATAGCAATGATGAAGAAAATATATTGCTTGTGTAAGCTCATATATCCATATATATGCTAAATATTTTTTAGGTTTCCATAACTTATTTTTTTCATAATATTTCTTTGAATAATATACATCTAGAGAAGAATTTGGCATATATTCATATAATAATAGTAAGGGGTCAGTTATAGTACATGCCCCGAGAAATAAAACTAAATTTGGATGTCTCAAATGAGATATAACTGATATTTCATTTATCATATCTTGATATTCAATGTCATTATTGTTATGTTTTAAACATTTAACAACACACTTTAAACCACGCCATGAAGCTTTATTAATAACACCATTACCACCCTCGGCTAATTTTTCATATAATAATATTTCATTATGTTTCAATTCCCACCACTCTGCTCTCCCCCTGATATAAAAAGGAACACGTTCCATATAAAGAGAGTTATTTGATGAATTAGATTTAATATCATCATCAGAATCGTTTTTTTGTGTTATATATGCCATATTATAATTAATATTATAATTGTTGTAATATATCATTTTTTATAAAATGTAATAAACCAATTTTGCTTTTCCCAAGTAATATCATAATCGGCTTCTATTTCATTTGCCAAATCTTTTATGCTTTCACAATCGTGTATATAATAAAATCTTTTAATTACATTATCTTTGCTTAATTTCCAATTAACATAGTTTGGTCCAGTAATAAAATCTCTACAATCGCTTTTATTATTCTCTTGATTATTAAAGTGTTTTTCTTTTGACCAAAAAGATACAAGTAATTTACCACCACTAGTTAAACATTCTAATAATTTGTTAATTGCAATAATCTGTTCATTAACATTTTTAAGATGATGTAAAACGGCAATAGAAATAATTTTATCATATTTTTTATCAGTATTTATATTTAAAACATCATTATAAAAAACATTTAGCTTTTTATTATAACATATATCAAGTAATTTATGTGATATATCAAAACCTTTACATACATAACCTAATTCCGATGCATATACCATATTTTTTCCATTACCGCAACCACAATCTAATAGTGTTTCATTATCATTGCGATTATTTAAAAATACCTTTACATTATTCCATATTCTAACACGCGAAGTATCAAAAGCTTTATATATAATATCATATTGATTCGCAATAATTGTGTTATGATAATTCATTGTTTATTTTCTCCGGTTTTACACAATATTATAACACGATATATATTTATATATAATCAGCAGAGCGACTTAGGTCGGCTTTCGGGACCTCGACAACATCATATGGATCTTTATTAAGTAGAGGAGTATTAAAAGTGAGTTGTTGTGGTATATCATAAACATCTCGTAATTTATGACCAACGATATTATCATTATTAATACTTATTTTTAGGTCATTTGTATTATCAGTTGGTATCATATAAAATTCGGATAAATGTCTATCTTTTTGTCTCGCAAATAATTTCCAATTATTATTACCTGAATCTTTTTTATCAGATGTGCTGGTAATATATGCTACAAGCCTAAATGTATCCCCTGTTTCTTGTGTATTAACATACATGCGACGTCTATTAATATTATTAGCTAAATTTGTATGAGAACGAGTATCGCCACGATTAAGAGGTGGATATAAATCATCATCTAATACTTTTCTATCGCGCGCTATTGTATCTGCATCGCTTTTAGTTTGTGGAATAGTTGTTTTTTTTAATCTATTAAAATCATCTACGGACATACAAATCTTGTTTGATACTGGTTTTATAGCTTCTTGATTATCTTGTTTATCTATATAATTCCAAACTAGGTAACCAATAATTGCAAAAAACAACAAAAATACGACAATAAGAATATGTGGTAAATATTTTGTTAATGTCATATAAATATATCTACTATATTGTAATATAAATATGTTAGATTATGTCATTGAAAAAACTACATCTTTAAAATTAGGCATATGTTGTTCTCTCGGTTATTTATATAGTATAATTTTTTTACTTGACTATATGAAAAAGAAGGATTATAAATATGAATTGAAAACTATTTTGATTTATTATAATTTAGTGCAGATTTTGCTAAATAGTTATATTATATATGGAACTTATTATATTATATCAATACCAAATATCTTTGCAATTAATATACCATATAATGATAGTTTAAAATACTATGTTTATTTACATTATTTATCAAAATATCTAGATTACTTTGATACCTATTTTATAATTTTCAAAAGAAAGGAAAAAGAACAAATGTCATTTTTACATGTTTATCATCATAGTACGATTAGTTTATTATGGGCTATTATAGTTAATAACGGGCATGGAAATGGTTCTGTAACATATTGTGCATTTATTAATAGTTTAATTCATTTAATAATGTATAGTCACTATTTAGTTACATCATTTGGTTATATAAATCCTCTTAAAAAAATTGTTACTATATCGCAAATAGGTCAATTTTATAGTTGTATTGCACATTCTGTATTAGTAGTATTATATGAAAATATAGTTCCAAAAAGTTATGCTTTATTAGAATTAATTTATCATACTAGTTTAATAATACTTTTTACAAATTTTTATAAAAAAACTTATAATATAAATAAACTAAAATGATATAAAAATAAAGAGCTATATATATATAGCTTACAGGCACGACACAAACTAATAACAAAATGCAATCCCGTTACAACAAACGATCCAACTTTGATGAACTTCGTAAAAATGAACTAACATCACGTGCAGGATTTGGTTGGGAAGATGGGGAAGAAGAACGTCTAATTGCTATGAGAGTAGAAAAATCTTCATATGAAGATATTGCTAGTGAACTTAAACGCACAGTTCGCAGTATTCAAACACGCCTTTATCAACACATTTGTAAACAAGTAGAAACAGAATTTGTTGAAGAACAAAGTCTTCTTGAAAAATATGAAGTCACCAAAGAAGATTTCGATGAGTTTAAAAAGAAACGTGAAGAGCATCAAAATAAGATGGCTTCTCGCAAACGTAATAACAGATATCAACGTGAATCTTCGCGCCCATATATTCCATATGAAAATCGTAATGCCAATTATGATATTCGCAATGAGCTAAATGTTCTACGTCAAGAAGTTCGTGAACTACGCCAAGAAGTTCGCGAATTTCGCAGTACCTAAGTTGCCTTAATTATTCATTAGTGAAGTAATAATAGATGCTATATTGAGTAGGGCGTCAATCTTACCCAATTCATATCTAACTATATCATTATTTTGTATATTATTTTTATCTAAATTTACTATGAGAGTATCATTCTTAGTAGAAATATGAATTTGTTTAATATTTGAAACATCAATATGAATATTAGATAATATCAGATTTTTAGCAACTAATTCACTATTATCAATCAATGTTTCATTTTTTTTGATATATATTACAGCTTCATTATTTATAGTATAATTAGTATTTATATTACTCTTTATATTATCAATAATACCATTCATATCTACAATAGAATTGCTGCGTTGCATACTTTTTTTAACTTTTCTGACACTTAGCAAATAGTTTTTGTAAATAAACTTTTGGTTATTGTCCATTATTTTTTTTTTGCTAAGACGAAGAGATGTGCTTTTGTTTTTCCTTAGATTGAGCAAATGAACATTAAGATAAGATTCGGTAATTCCAATGAAAGCAAGTGCAATAAGAATGTAATACTTCATAGTTAAAACAATTCTAATAAAAATAGTCATCAATTTTTATATAAAAAGCACTTTTTATTATGCTATATATTCTAATGTCTATATTTGAGTATATATAAAGTTTTGTAAATACTACATCATATTCATATATCTTAATATATCCAATATAAATATTTACGAAAGGATATTTATTTTTGAGATATATAAAAATATTATTATTTTTTTCACATTTAACAAAATCAATCTCTGTAAAATATCTTAGCTCATATAATTTCAATTTTTTGATTTTTCTTGATATATCCTTAGATTTTTTCACTAAACTATCTAAGTATTCTGATTTAGACATAATTATAATATTTATTTTTGATATATCATTTTTTATTTCTAAATTTATATATTCTTCCTTTTTTCTCTTTTGTTTTTTTTGCTTTTTCTAACTCGTATTTAGTTAATTCTTTAAATGTAAGTGGTGTTTTTGATGTTACTCTTTTAGTAGGTCGATAAACATCATTTACATTACGATATCCAACTTCTCCTCTCTGATTTTTCCATTCTTCTTTAAACCATCTTGATAGCCCCTTTTTAGTAGGTTTTTTACCATGATATGCATCATTTGATTTATACTTTTTTAAATATGCTTTTTTATATTCCTTAACTAACATACCACTTCTATATGCGGAATGCTGAGGATATTTAGTATAAACTTTCTTTTTAATTATTTCATATAATTTGATATCTTTCTTTATATTTGTCATTATTCTATATAATTAAAATTATTTAAAAATTGATTATAGTTATTTATATATTATTTATACCATTTTCAAAATAATGAATGAAGAAGAACTTTGGAATCTTTTTGATGACATTAAAAAGGAGGAGCATATTGATAATGGTATAAATAATACTGATGTAATAAAATGTTATTGTGGTTGTGAAGAATTTATTACAGAAGATAATATGAATATATGTACAAAATGTAGTTCTATTGTTTCAAAAGTAATTGAAAGTGGTGCTGAATGGAGATTTTATGGAAATGATGATAATAGAGATGGTGATCCTTCACGATGCGGTATGCCAACAAATAATCTTTTACCAAAATCTTCTATTGGTTCTATGATTAGTTGTGGTTACAAAGATAATATAGATATCAGGCGAATACGTATGTTTCAAATGTGGAATAGTATGCCATATGATGAAAGAACATTATGGAATGTATTTGATAAAATGACAGCAAATACTATAAATAATGGAATACCACAAAAAGTTATAGATAATGCTAAGGTATTATATAAAAAAGCCTCAGAAAAAAAAATATCACGAGGAGACAATAAGGATGGACTTATTGCATCATGTATTTATCACTCATGTTTATTAAATAAAGTTCCTAAGAGTTCAAAAGACATCGCAGCAATGTTTAATATTTCACACGTTACCTTGAATAAAGGCAATTCACGATTTCAAACTTTATTACAAATTAATGTTTCATCACCAGATCCCATAGACTTTATTTCACAATATGGTAATAATTTAAGTATGTCTATTTCTGATATTAATAAATGCAAAGAATTAGTTAAGTTGATTGAGGATAATGAAATAATGAATGATAATTCACCAACATCTTCTGCTGCTGGTATATTATATTATTACTCTACTATTAAAAACTTAGGATATACTAAAAAGAAATTTGCTAAAGCATGTAATGTATCAGAAGTTACTATTGTTAAATGCTACAAAATAATTAATAATTACAATGATTTTATTATAAAAAACATTGATATATTCGTTTAATATATGTTAATATTTATAACATTATATTATAAATGTACTATGAATAATGAACTATTTACATCAATTTGTAATGGCGATATACAAAATAGTCTATTATTAGCAACAAAAATAATTTTTTTACATGACACATTTGAGCTATTAGAAAACATTTATATAGAAGTTTGTTCATATATAGGTACTTATATATCATTATCTGATATTAGCAAACTAATAGATGTTATTAATCAAACTAATGACATTATAAATTCAGAAAAAGTTATTATAAAAGATAATTATAATTTAATAACAAAATTATGTATTATTTGTGATATATATAATAAACACCCAATTGCTAAATGTAGTAATATGTCAATAACAGTTATAAAAAGTAAGATTGCTCATATTATTAATGATAATGAAATGAAATTATCTCATAATGGTATTATGCGTTTTGAAGGTATATTACCACCACAAGACCATGAAAATTATATGACAGCATTAAAAATAATTGCAATATTTATTAAAACTATTAAATCAACTGATAACATATCTGCGGATAGTTATGATATGCTAAAAGATATATCTAATAATTTAAGATTAGTTACCGAGTTTATATTAAGAAAAAAATTAAAATTTGAAACTAAATTTAACGCAAATGATGATGATATTGTTTGGTTTTTATGGGGTATATATAGCATACTTTATAAAGACACCATATTTGATAATATATATGCTTTGTATAATTACAAATATAAAAAGAAACATAAAACTACTAGAAGTGGTTTATTACATACATTATCTTTAATAGCTATTTATATACATAAAAAAGATATATCGCGGGGATGGAATAGTCGTGAAAAAATAGTTATACAAAAAATAGATGAGGTCGCTATCAAATTATATAATGAAATTAGAAGAAATATTATTAAAGAAAATCCAGATAAATTTGAAAAGTTAGAGAAAAAACAAGAAGTTTCTCATTATGATGGTTTAGATTATATTATTAATTTTATACCTGAAATAGATACTGCCAAATATAATGCAATGAATACTGCGCAAAATATGTATCCAAAAAGTACAGGATCAAAATCTGTTGAGTATAATAACTCCAAGATTATATCATATTAATCTTATTATATTTTTTTATTATATCTTGTTTTGATATACTATATGCTCCAACATTATTTTTAACATTATATTTAATATTATTTAGCTTTGCAATTAATTTATTATTTACCTTGCTTGTTTTTATAAACCAGTTTGTATTAATATTATCATTTTTATTACATTTTTTTGTTTTTCCTGTACTAAAACCTACACGTTTTATTGCAATACTACAATCGGGCTTTTTTACAAATTTATACCATTTACAAGGTTGAGATTTATTGATTTTTTTTCTTTTATAATTTCTTTTTTCCCATATTTGAAATATTGTTTTAATATCAACTACCTTATTTTTATTTATATATGAATTAGCAGGTAAAATTTTACTATATTTTAAATGATAATTACTTGGAAAAGCTTTTTTGAAACTAAGTTTATTAAAACTAATTGGTAATATAAAAGCAATTGTTTTTGCATTTAAGTTAGCGGCATGTTTTATAAATTTTATAGCGGTTGAAGATTTATTTCCAAATGGAGGATTTCCAATTATATGTAAATTGTCATTTGTTGTTTTAAGTTTTAAAAAGTTTTTTTTAATTATATTTTTATGTTCAGGTTTAATATCATAAAACTTATAGTTATTTGATAGTTTCTTTATATACTTAATAAATGATCCATTACCAGCACTAGGCTCAATAATAGTATCTGACTTTCTAATTTTAATATTATTTTTAATGGCATTATAACATATTTTTACAGTTTTATCAACAGTATAATATTTATAATAATTGATAGGCATTATATATTTTATAATGATATAAAGTTTTTCAAAGTGATATTATTAAAAATGGTTGATGAAAAGTATTTTGAAACAATTAATACAATGGAAAAATCTTACATTTTAGGTTTAATACTATTTAATTTAAAAGATAGATATGATGGCAAATATCTAAAATGTAATTTAAAAATATTGGATATTAAAACTAATAATAGGTATTTAACATATAATTATTATAACAAATGCGAATCTTACGATAAATTAAATTATCCTTATTTCAAGAATATTGATATGATTATTGAAAAACTATCACAACTTGGAGATGTATATGTTAGCGAATATAATAATATAGAATTATGTATATCTTCAATTAAAATAGTAGAAGATATACAAAAAGTAATTAATAATGATAGTTTAGAATTATTAATTGATTCAAATTTATCTAATATTGTAAATAGTCTTAATAGTTTTGATTTAAAAAATCAATTTATCAAAGCATATCTAGAACAATTTGCTAAAATAGTAGGTACTACTTTGCAAGTAGCTATATATAATAATAAAAATTATGAATTATTATCTGAACTTTACAAAGTACCTTTTACAATTCAAAAAGAAGTCATTGGATATACTATTGAATATAAAGAATCAGATATGTTGGATTTTCTTGGAATAGTTTATGATACAAAGTACCATTATATTAATTACAATTTATATAATTTTAATGATTGTGACAATTTACCAATGATTAAAGTATATATGGCAAATGAAAATGCAATTATTCCCACAAAAGCATCTTATAGTGATGCTGGCTATGATTTAACTATTATAAAAGAACATAAAGTATTAAATAGTGATACGATTTTATATGATACAGGTATCAAGTTAAATATTCCAAATGGATATTATGTAGAAATTGTCCCAAGAAGTTCTATTAGTAAATCTGGATATATACTCGCAAATAGTATTGGTATTATAGATCAGAGCTATCGTGGCAATTTATTAGTTGCGTTAAGAAAAATTAATAAATATTGCCCTAATTTGGAATTACCATGGAAATGTTGTCAACTAATTGTTAAAAAACAAATATATTCTAATTTTCAATTAGCTTTGGATGATTTAAATAAAACAAAAAGAGGTGATGGAGGTTTTGGAAGTACTGGCTAAAATATTCTAGAATAATAATGTTGTTTATTTTTATGTGAATTACTAATTAAAGGTTTAATTATTAATACTAAAATGAAACATAATATAATATTTAAGATAAATACAGGAATAATTACTGGTAAAATATTATTATAAACATTTACACCAAAATAATCTAAATATTTAAACCACATTTCACGTGTATATTCTGTTTGTTTAAAGAACATATATAGATAATTTTTGCATTCATAAATTAATATATTGTTGATTTCACTGATATCCATTATATATTATTATAATATTATACATACTAATCAATTTTTATACATTTTGTTAGTAATTTTATTATGAATATCATCATATGTTTCTAATGAATAATTAATAAAGAATGGATTTTTAGAATAAGAATTACTGCATATGTAAACATGATTAAACAATTGTTTTATTTTATCTTTTATTAATACATCATTAATACCTACGTTCCAAAGATATATGCTATGTTTTTTAATAGGACATACTATATGTATATTATTTAATAGATGTTCTTTAATATCTCCTTCTTTTTCAAGTGATTTATCACTAAATATTTTTTCCGCATCTATATTAAATTTTGTTACATTATTTAGTATTTTTTTTTGCTCTTTGTTTAAAAAATTAAATTTCAACAAATTATCTTTTGAGAATGTTAATATTATTAAATTAGTTATAAATGTTTTATAACGTGTTGTAATAAATATATTTGACTTATATAGTATATCAATTATTTCAGTATTATAAATTATATTGCCATTATTTTCTTCAATATAATTAATCATTTTATTAATTAATACTGATTTATCATCTGTCATAATAAAATATTCAATATCATTATTAATATCGTTTGTAAATAATGTTATTGCAAACATTGCAGAAATATTATCATATATATATTCAAAGTTATCAATATTTATTTTAAGCAAATTATAATCATGTGCTGATAATATAGAACGGCAAAATTTAACAAAATTTTGACTATTAAGTATTTTTTTTGATATTAATTTGGATTTATTGATGATATTAAATATTATTTTATATGTATTATTATTATATTTCAATGTATATTTGTTGTAATTTATAGAAAACTTATTTAAAAGAGTAATATAATTACTATGATTTTTATTGAAAATTCTGTAATTATTTTTTTTGTCATTAAATGAATTACGTTTTTCAATTATAGTTACTTTATATCCATTATCAAGACATTTAATTGCCGAATATAATCCTATAAAATTGCACCCGGCTATTACTAAGTTATTATTCATATATTAATTAATTTAATTATTTAATATGTTTTTATATGCGTATTATAATTTCTAATAATTAACTATATATTTATTAAGGATAATTTATGATATGGGAAATACTTCATCAAGACAAAATACTTATCAACAATATCATAGAGAATTAAATGCTCCTAAAAAAATTGTAATGGAAGATGCTCAATTAAAAAAAATAGATATGAAAACATTAAATTATTATGAAGTTTTAAACGTAAGTAAAGATTTTACATGGGAAGAACTTAAAGAATCGTATAGAAGGCTTGCTATTAATGTACATCCTGATAAGCCCAATGGTAATAAAGAGCTATTTAATATTATAACATATTCTTTCAAACAATTAGCAAAAGAATATAAAAATCGCACGAGTGATTTAGACCATTATGATTTAAAAAAACAATCAAGTGAATTCTTTCATAAAATGACTAGTGAAACTATGACACATCCTAGTGATATGTTACAAAATCCAGATGAAGCCTTTTCTACTAAATTTAATCGTAATTTTGAAAAATGTAAAGTATTAGATGATGATATTGATTTTGGTTATGGTGAAAAAATGTATGAATCTTCACAAGTACGCGAAGATATAAATATAGAAAAATTAATTAAAAAAGATAAAATAGATAATGAGAGTTTTAATAAGCTTTTTAATAAAAATGTACCAGTAAACAAACAGCTTGTTAAATATAAAGAACCTGAACCTTTACTATTAGCAAAATCATTGAACTTTACAGAATTAGGTAGCAAAAAATCTGATGACTATACTAGCAGTATAGAAAAAACAAATAATTTATCTTATACTGATTATATGAGAGCACATGATGGCACTCGTCTTGTAGACCCATCTTTAATAAAGTCTGGAAAACAATTTAAAACAATTGAAGAATATAAAGCATACAGAGATAATAAAGCTGAAAGACAAATGAGTGAAAAAGAACTTAAATTGCAAGAATTAAAAAAATTAAAAGCAGAAAAAGAAGAAAAAATGCGTTTATCTAGATTAAAGAAATATGATGAAAGTGTTGAGAAGTCTTTTAATAAAGCTAATAAACTATTTTTGAAATAATTTCTTTTTTATTTTTTTCTGTATCCTTCCATCCAAGTTCAAATAATTCTCGTGACTTTTCTTTATCAATATATAAGTAATTATTTGAGTTAAATTTTCTACCCCACATATGTCTATGTATTATTATTTTATTAGTCTCATTTACGTTTTTATAATCATATTTTATATCACCATCTATATATCTATTACCCTTATATTTTTTTGAAAAAGTGCTACCTGACAAATAAGGTAAATAAGAACTACATAAACAATAATTAATAAGATCATCAATATCTATAAAATTATCTTTTTCTTCTGTTTTCATTTTAAATAATGCTCCATCTAATTTAGTTGATATTATTGATATTTTATTAAGATTTTTAGGTTCTTTTTTTTTATATCTTAATTTAAGATTATCTTCTATGTTTTTTTGAAATATCTTTAAATCACCTTGTATTTTTAATTTTGTTACATTATCGCCAATAGTATAACTCCATATTTTATCATGATTTGATAAATCATCTTCCTGAGTGTACAATAAAGAACACCAAGCACCACCAGATATTCCTGTTATTTTATAGTCAGATATAACGATATTTTTCTTTATATATCCAATAACACCTATACTGTATGGTAGAAACAATCCTGTGCCATAAATATTAATATTGGTAAATGCTTTCGAAATACTTATTATATTAACAAATAATATTATTAATGATAAATATTTCATTCTTAGTTTAATATATATACTATTTTATTTTTATACTTTTTTAGTCCATTTTGCTTTTTCCTCTGTTAAATCACGAGTTCTCATATAATTGAAAAATTTTATTATTTCTTCTTCATTACCTTCTTTAAAGAATTCAGATAGTTCTTGAATTGATTTTTGTTTATTTTGTATTGATGCCAATATTATATTATTCATATTTTTTTTAAACTTGTCTGATATAAATGGTGGCTGTTCTTTGAGCCATGTATCTCTCATTTTTTTATAAGAATCTGTATTTAAAGGTATTGTTTCTTTATTATTATTGTCATATGATACTATAACATTATTATCAGTTATTAATAAAGATGTAATAGTATTATTTGTATTTTCCATTTTTAATATATAATTATATTTATTTTTTTTTATATCTGTTTTATTAGTAGCAATAACTATGAAAAAAATGGAAAGAGGTCTCGAAATGGTATTACATTCTGTTATAATTGGTTTAATATTATACATGTTGATGGTTTTTGTATTAAAACAAAAAGAAGAAGTTGCTGAGAATAGAAGTATATTAATAACAGCATTTGTATTAATATATATGGTTGTTTTTGGTCATGGTCTTCCAAATAAAATAAACAATGACATATAATTATACTTGATTATATATAATCATATAAGCTGAATTATTTTTATTTTTAAAATTATTTATTTCTTTAATATCCATATCATTATATAATAGATAATTTTCTGTATCATTATTACATATAGCCATATAATGCCCACCATGTAAATTGCCCACATGGAGTGCCATAGATGATAATTTATACTTTTTTCTAACATTTGGATTACCTAATTCTGTTCCTTCATTAAAATGCAATTGATCATTAATATTAATAGATTCAGTATTTTTTCTAAATATATCTGCAAATCTAGTAACAACTATAAATAATACCTTCGGTAGACTCCATAATTTTGTTTGTTTTATATATTGTGTTTTTAATTTACATTTTTCACATTCCCAATCGTCACAATTATTTTCTTCTTTATATAATTGTATTATCATATCAACAATGGAAAGATTTTTATTAGTAATATTAAGATTTAATGTCACGAATGGTTCAAAATTATACAATGTATTATTGCATTTAGTGCATCTTGTTATATTAAGATAAAATCCTTGTATCAATGATTGCCATTGTGATATTTTATTATTATTATGTTTAATATTATAGTATTCAAATTTATTTTTTAATTTATTACTATTCAATAGTACTTTATTAAAGTCTCTATCATTATCTATAACAATTCCATCTTTAATTTTATCATTAATACTATATTCATTTATAACTTTATAATAGCTAGGATTTTGATTAATTTCATTTATAACTGCTTCTGATAAATAAAGCCACAATTCATATATATCAAGCTGTTCTCCATATCTAAATGTACCCTTAAATGTGTTAAATACTTTTTTGACGAATTTTCTTGGAATTAATGATTTTCCTTTATCATGCATTAATACAAAAATCTCTTTTAAGTTATTTGTTAATGTATCATCCGATAATTCATAGCTAAGTATAGTATCGCGCAAATAAGTATTTCTACAAATTATTTGTATAAGACTATTTATAGCGCATGTTGCTCCAATATTTTCTAAACCTTGCATCAATTTATATAGATATATATATAATATATTTATATCATAAAAAAAATAAATATATTATATAGATAATATGCCAAGAAAAAGTTCAAAGAAGATTTTCAGAAAATCTTCAAAAAAAAATTTAGAAGATTTTATGCCAATGAGCAACAAATTAACTACACGATTAGTAGCTCACCCAAGTCAATCTCCACCAAGCAACAAAAAAATATTAATAGCATCTATTGTTGGTAGTATAATAGGTATAATTATTAATATTAATGCTTTAATCTGGTTACAAAAATTAGAAAAATTAAAATGTGCGTGTAGCGAACACTGGATGCGTAATTACATTAAATACTATTTATATGTAATTATTCCCATGTTCTTTATTGGATTAATTATTAATATATATGCATATGTGGCAGATGTAAGTATCAATGAAATACATAATAATGATTTATTTATATTATATAGATCATTTGCCGGAATAGTATCATTATTCGGATTTGCTAATATATTTATTGTTATTATATTTATCAACAGATTAAAAGAATTAAATTGCGAATGCAGTGAAGATATTAAACGTGAAGTATATTGGGTTTATAATATTTTATTAGCTACTATTATTGCTTTAACCATATTATTTATGTTAGTCGGATTACCATTAGCTTTAATGACTTTAAGAAGATAATTTAATCTACTTCATCAATAGTTGGTTCAACATTTGGCATTTCACCTGGCATTCCACCTGGCATTCCACCTGGCATTCCACCTGGCATTCCACCTGGCATTTCACCTGGCATTCCACCTGGCATTCCACCTGGCATTCCACCTGGCATTCCACCCGGCATTCCACCTTGTGGAGCTTGGCTACTATAAAGTTTTTGCATTAGTGGATTAACCTTTTCTTCAAGCTCTTTTTGTTTATTTTTATAAGTGTCAATATCATCATTTTCATTTTCTTCTAGCCATTTTAGTCCTTCTTCAATAATTGGGTCAAGTTCTTCTTTTACTTCATCAAGAGCAGGTGGAGAATTTTCATTTTTAGTCATTGAATTTTTAAGATTATATAAATAGTTTTCAAGTCCATTTTTAGTTTCAATAAGTTCTTTTTGTTTATTATCTTCTTCCTTGAATTCTTCTGATTTTTTAATCATTTCTTCAATTTGCTCTTTTGAAAGGCGACCTTTATCATTTGTAATAGTAATATTATTAGTCTTTTTAGTTGATTTTTCTTCTGCTGTAATATTCATAATACCATTCGCATCAACGTCGAAAGATACTTCAATTTGTGCTTGGCCTCTTGGCATTGGTGGAATACCATCAAGATGAAAACTTCCTAGAAGATTATTATCTTTTGTAAAACCACGTTCCCCTTCATAAATCTTAATATCTACACCAGGTTGATTATCAGAATATGTTGAAAATACTTGTGATTTCTTTGTTGGAATTGTAGTATTGCGTTCAATAATTTTTGTCATTACACCTCCTGCTGTTTCAATTCCAAGAGAAAGAGGTGCTACGTCAAGTAAAAGCAATTCATTTGTTTTACTATTACCTTGACCTGTCAAGATAGATGCTTGTACAGCAGCACCATAAGCTACCGCTTCATCAGGGTTCAATGATTTATTTAGTTGCTTTCCATTAAAAAACGATGAAAGTAGCTCTTGAAGTTTTGGAATACGAGTGGTACCTCCTACAAGAACAATTTCATGAATATCACTTTTACCCATCTTTGCATCTTTGAGAAGTTGTTCAAGTGGTTTCAAAGTACGTTGAAATACTTTGTCCGCAAGTGATTCAAACTTAGCACGCGATAAATTTGTATTATAGTCAACTCCATCCATTAAAGAATCAACTTCAATACTTGTTGTTGAAGAAGCAGAAAGATTTTTCTTAGCTTTTTCAGCAGCAATATTAAGACGTTTAAGTGCTCTTGCATTTTCACGTACATCCATTTTATACTTCTTTTTAATATCATCACATAGATAATCTACAATAAGATTATCAATATCAGAACCACCCAAATGTGTATCACCACCAGTAGCTTTTACTTCAAAAATACCTCCATCTAGTGTTAAGATTGAAACATCATGAGTACCACCACCGCAGTCAAATACTAGTATATTTTTCTCTTTTTTATCTTCTGTTTTATCTAGACCATATGCAATAGCAGCTGCTGTTGGTTCATTAATAATTCTGAGAACTTCAAGTCCAGCAATTGCTCCTGCATCTTTTGTAGCTTGACGCTGTGAATCATTGAAATAAGCAGGTACAGTAATTACAACTTTTTTTAATTCGTGTCCAAGATATGATTCTGTTGTATCTTTAAGACGCTGAATTACCATTGCTGAAATCTCTTCCGGATGAAAAGTTTTATCTTCATTTTTATATTTAACATTAATTAGCGGCTTATTATCTTTATCACCAGATACAGCAAATGACCACAATTTAATATCTTTTTGTACAACATCATCGGTATATTTACGACCAATTAAGCGTTTTGTATCATAAATAGTATTTTTTGGATTCATTGTAGATTGATTTTTTGCCGCATCACCTACAAGTTTCTCTATTTCACCAAAAGAAACATACGATGGTATAATACGAGAACCAGTTTGCGTATCTGGTATAATTTCTACACGATCATTAATCCAAATAGCTGCACAACTGGTGGTAGTACCAATGTCAAAACCCGCTGCTAATTCTTCTTCTTTGCCCATAATTCCTGATTTTCTAATACTTATTTAATGTAAAATATCTTTATATATTTTAATACTATATAAAGAGTTGACCTGATTTATATTAAATTATAAAAATATTGTATTTGTATATTTTTATTAAATAAATATATTTTTTTAATATAAAGGCAAAAATATAAATGGAAGCAAATTTAAATAATGATTTCAAATATGATAAAATTATTATTAATTTAGATTCAAGAGAAGGTATTAGTAGTAATACAAGTAATTTTGGATGCTATTTTAAGTTTAATGATACAATTAAAAATGCTGTTGCGATACAGGTTATAGATACAATAGTAATATCAGATCAATCAGCATCATATAATTCATATGCAGATTGTTTTTTTGTTATATTAAATAATATAGAAAGAGCAACAACATATATTCAATATACCAACATATATGGTAATCCAGATTTTAATATACATAAATATTTTGAAAAAGTAGAATATACAGATAATAGCACTACTGGTAGTAAAAACAAATCAGTTTCCCATATTGGCACAAGTACTGGTAGCTTTTCTGATTCTGGAACATATATGTTTAATCCCGTAATACCTACATTGGATCGTTTTGAGTTAACTTTAAAAGATACGAATTTTCAAGATATACCAGATACAAATATTTTTTCAGTAAAACTATCAATATGTATATACACACTAAAAAAAAGTTTTAGCTAAAAATCATATAAGAATCATTTATATTTTTAATAATAAATGAATATTATCAATAATTATAAAACTGTATATTATAATATTTTAACTATTTTTTATTTGATTTTAAATTTATTCTTACCATTATATGAAAGTGTTATTATAAGTATGCATAATCAAGCTACTAAAAACTTATTTGGTGATATAAAAAAAATTAAAAGAATTAGAATGATTGAATTTTTAAATGAATTAGAAGATAAAGATAAGCTACTTCTAGATAAAAATAATAATTTACTAATTATTGAATATAATTATAAAGATTATGTTGAATATGATAGTGAATCAGAGTCAGAGAATGAATTAAACTCTATTAATAAAAAAAATAATAAAGGTGTTTTAGTAGAACTAAAAAAACTACTAAATAATTCTATAAAGACCGAATAATTTTAACTTAAATATTTAATAGTTAGTTTTTGTTTCCATGCTCTTTTAATTACTTCTTCATTATCAATTGTACCATAACAATCACTTTTTAATCTTTTTTGCACATCATCTTTAATAGTTTTTTTTATATAATCTTCATATTGATTTATATAGTAAAGATTCTCTTTTGCTTCTTGTGTTTTATTTAAATATATTTTATTTCTAATGTATTCTATATATAAAAAGTATAAGTTTGTATCAATACTACCTGTAATAAACCCATCTTTTTCATTTATAGAGAAGCATTCATTTTTATTATATATAATTTTTATTATATTAAATTCTTCATTTGTTTTATTATCTATTATTTTAATAGAATATGATGCATAAATATTATATAAAGTAACATCATTGTGATTAACAGATATTTTATAATCTTTTTTAGATAATTTACTTTTTAATATTTTAATAATATCATCTCTTGCTTGTGTATATGTATTTGATAAAATTGTTACATATTGTGATGATTTACTTAAACGATAGCAGCAATCCTCTTTTTTATATAATCTTAATGGATAACTATCTATTAACGGATATTTATTTGCTTTAATATGTTTTAACAACAAATCTGTAACTTCACTATATTGGGGTTTTATACATAAACATTTTTTTATAATAATATTACTTTTTTTAGAAGGATAAAAATTTGTTAATAAATTAAGACGTTTGTAAATCTTTTCCCATCTCCATCCCGATTGTTCTGGACGCGCTAATTCAAAATATAAATTATGTTTCATGTATTCTATGGGAATAGTTTTATATTTTTCTTTGTAATATTTTAATTTATTTTCTGGTTTGTTTGTATATTTTAATAATTTGTTATATTGTACCGGTGGAATCATTGTAATATCAAATATTTGCTTTCCATATACATATATTTTCAATGTGCCATCATGTTTTGCTTTTTTAATTTTTATAAACTTATAGTTATGTTTTTTTATTATTTTAGCTAATTCTAATGAATCCTTCATTGGATTTTTTGAAAAACAATCGTAATCATTAATTGTATAATCTTTATAAAATCTGTATTTTTTTGGTAATGCTAAATTGATTACAAGACCACCATATAATATTAATTTTTTTCTAACAACAAAACGCGATATAATATTAATAACGTTATTGAACTCTTTATATACTATTTTTAACTGCTTTTCTTCTATTTTGTCAATTATATTATCTATTGCATCAGATGACATATGTTATCTAATTTAAATAAATATATTAAAAAAATAATTTATTTCTTTACTGATTTTTTTTTAGATTTATTTGGTGTATATTTAACATTTTCTGATAATGATTTTCTGTTTAAATAAACTTTTTTACCTTTTCTGTTAATTATAAATTTGCCATTTTTTGGTCCAGTATATACTTTTACAGATCCACCTTCATATTCCATAAATTCTTGTTGTACCATAATACTTTTCGATTACTAATATATATAAATATTTTATTTTATTTCTTCATATTCTCTATATTCAAATTTAGGCATTATACTACCTATTTGTGTATTGTTAAATGCATATTTAATATCTGTTCCTTGTAATAAATTAGAATTTTTTAATAAAACAGGATTTACAACTTGTTCTGTACCATATGAGCAAATATTTGGTCTATAATCGGGATGCCCTCTATATTGTTGTTTATATGTTAATGGATTATATATTTTATTACCTATTCTATAACTAGGATCACGATGTATTTTATTGTATGGCTCCATTTTACCTGTTTTACTATTTAATACCATTCCATTTTTTGGATGTTCTGTGTATTCCGGAATACTACTTATCTTAGATATTACTCCTGATTTACCCGATTCACCTGATTCACCTGATTTTGTTGAATAAATATCTTCTGACATATTAAGATTATCATTATTTATCATTTGGGTTGTCATACTATATGGTTTGCTTTCATCTTTATTTTTATCATTAAGAGTTATATTAATATTAAATACACTATTACCTTCTTTAACAATATCTGATATATATTCACCACTATTCATATTAGCTTCTTTACTATCAATGCTACTAGCAGCTTTTTCACTTGATTCTGTATGTAAAGCTATTGGTGTTTCAAAAGCTTTTCTTTTAATTATATCGCGACGTTTTAATTCATTTGCTATTAATCTTAATTCATATAATACAAAATGTTCATTAAATATATCTAAAAGTATTTTATCTGTCATTATATATTCGTGCATAACATTTTTTTCAAAATCTCTATATTTGTCATGCATTAACATAGCTTTGAATAAATAATCATTATATTGTAAATGTATATAACATTGTTTTAATGGTACTCTCATTTTATCATGTATATTTTTTTTATAATGTTGTTTATATAATTGCTCTATTTTGTCTATGAGTTTTATGTGTGATATGTGTTTAACTAAACCAGGTTCTACATCATTAGATTGCATTTTAACAATCATTTTATATTCAGTTGAATTGTATATCTTCATTTTTAGTTTCTCTTCATTTCCTAACTTTTCATAAAATTCTTGTAAGTTTTTATTTAATTCCTCTCTTTTAGGTTGTCTATTTAATAAAGATTTATATACATCAATTATTACATATTCATTTATTTTATTTTCTGATACAGATCCAGGATCATCGTTATATTTAACATCATTATATGGTAAATATGTATCTTCTATTGGATCCATAATAGTTTTATCCATATCATCTCCACTTTGTCTATAATACATATAATTAGTATTCATACTTAATTCTGCATTTGTAGCATCAGTTTTATAAGCATCATTAGAATAATATGTTTTCATCATATTATGTGTTTGAATACATGTTGAACCTGTAAAAGAAGTATCTAAACCACGACTTGTAACATATTCAGTATTTAATTCCGATGATTTAATATCTTGTAATATTAATTCCGTGGGATAATATGGTTGATAAATATTCTCATCAACAATTATATAAGACTCATGTGTTAATATTGTGTTACCTATCATATTAGCATATTCTCTACGTGTAAAGCTATAAACTTTTCCACCATCAACTATTTCAAATTCTTTTGCTATTACTTTTGCTTTAATAGCTTCCTTGATACTATTATTCTTAATCTCAGTATAATTATCTTTGACATATACTTCTGTTTCTCTACCTAATTTTATCCATTTCCTACCAGTTTCTTCTGTATATATTTTATCTAAATTGTAAGGTTTAAAATAACGTCCTTCTACATCAATATAGCTATCATATGTCAAGTCCTTTAATTCCATAGAATCTAATTCATCACGTGTTATAATAACAGGATATACGAACTTTTGTTTTAATATATCATATAGTTTTTGATTATTTATTTTATATCCATCTGGTTCCTTATTTGTTTCGTATACCCATTTTAAACCAATATCACTTGTATCTACATTAAATTTTTCAACATTATAATTATTAAATAAGTTCTTTATTTCTTTATTTAAATATAAAATTGCTATTACAAATATAATAGTTATTATAGCTACTATTATAGCTAATTTTTCCATAGCTCTCTATATTAATTAATAATAAAAAACGAGTACATAATTAATAAAATCTCTTGAATTTCAAAAAGTTTATAAAAATCTTAGAAAAATAAAATTATGTACTCATTTTTATTTCAACAAATAAGCTAGATTACAATCTTCATTATATTCTTTCATATTAAATTTATATGTCAATTTATACATCGGTGCTCTGCACTCCTTAATATGATTTTTTACATTATCACACACGCACTTTAAAAAACCGCGCTCTTGTATATAATGTGGAATCCTTGTATCTATTTTACCCACGTCATCCCATATTTTTTTAAATTTAATGTCCGTATTATATAATTCATTAAATAATAAATGACACCAAAAATAGTTATTCATTTTATTATTTTTATTCCAATATTCAATTGTCTCATCCCTCCATCTTTTAATAATATAACTTGATTTATCAGAATATAAAAACCACGACGATAATATTAATCTATCCATTCTATTTGGTCTATCAAACGCAAAAAAACCATCATTTATGCAAGCATTCAACCACGAATCTAATGATTTATTACAAAAAGTCGTGGCGTCACACCAACAACCCCCATATTTTTCAAGTAAAAATAATCTAACTATATCAGAATAACTGGTCTTAGTTATCTCCTTTTTATTTATTTCAGGTATTAACATATCAATATTTATATACTCATACAAATTATCATCATCCAATTCTATTATCTTCCAATCAGAATTATGTAATTTCCAAGATGATAAACACTTTTTAACAACATCAGGAGCATTTATAAATTTTTGCGCCCAAATATATATAAATAACTTTTATCATTGCATGTATTTGCTAAAACAATATAAGATTATATTATATTTAATATATTAATAATGAATTTTACAAGAAAGAGAAAGAAGGCTAATATTGAAGAAGAAGATGATGCTATTGCTAAAATAAATGAAAGTAATATTTATATCTTAAATAATCATATTTATTTTTCAGATAATATTACTTCTAAATCAGCATTTCAACTATGTAAACAACTTAGAATTCTTGAAACTAGCCTTAAAATGGAAGCTATTGCAACAAAAGTAGATCCAGAAATTTATTTACATCTTACAACTGATGGTGGATGCGTTAGTTCAGCATTTTCTATCATTGATTGTATGAATAACCTTAAAATCCCTGTTAATACTGTTATTGATGGTGATGTTTCATCAGCAGGTACTATTATTAGTATTCACGGTGATAAACGTTATATTGGAGAAAATGCATACGTATTAGTTCACGAGTTGCGTTCAGGATGTTGGGGAAAGCTAGCATATATTAATGATACTTATAAAAACTGTGTAAAAATTCAAGATCATATTAATAGAATTTATTTAACAAAAACTAAAATTAACAAAAAAATGTTAAATAATCTACTTATTAAAGATATTCAATTCAATGCAGAAGAAAGTATTAAAATGGGGTTGGCTGATGAAATTTATAAGGACTGAAAGTTTTATTCTTTTTATATAGTAATAATGAACAAAGTATTTTTTACTGATTTGTATTTGAATATTACACTATATATGATTATAATGTTTTTTACATTAATTACAGCAACATATATATTATTAGATGATAATTGTAATATTATAGTTCGTATATTATCTATCATAGTATTAATAGCAGTTGTATTTTTATTATTAAAAAAAGAAACATACTTGCCATTTTTAGGAACAACATTTATGCCAAGTAATTTATTTATAGGTCCACAATATCCAAATGGTGCAAATTTAAATTATAGCATTGATATGAAAGATTATGAAGATGGAACAAAGGTAATTTATTGGGCATCTAATAATACTGGTAATATAATTGCTAATCCTTATGATGCATATAAAGGTTTTAATAACTCGGGATTATCTATTGTTAAAAATGGTAAAGCAGATATTCGCATATTTTGTCCAGATAAATATAAAGTTAATAAATTATTTACAATGACACTTGGTAAACACTTTCATTATCGCATAATATCTAATAATACTGGATTTATTAGCCCAGTTCAAACCTTTCATGTTGATTGCTAATTTGTTCTATTTTTATAAAAAAATGAATATACACTTTTAAAATATAATATAGGCTCAAAATGCCATTATACGGAACACATCTTCAACACGACTGCTGCTGCTTCTTCTACGATTTAGAAGAAAATTTAAAATTTGAATATAACAAAGATGATATTACAGATATTCAAAAAGTAAAAAAGGAATTAAATGAAACAATTAAATTCATTGACGAAGCATGGTTGGATATGATGTATGAAGGTGAAAACTCCGAATATTATAATAAATTCGCAAAAGATAATAACGAAGAAAAACTATTGTATGAAAGTGATTATGTATTATTTGATTTGGATGAATATAAAATAGAATTGCCAAATGGCAATTATAGATATTGGATATATGAAAAGGAATTATTTGATGTCAAATATATATTAAGAGAAAAAAAACAAACAATTGAAAATTACATTAATGAGTTTAATGTTAGAGCAGGTGTTACACTTGCGTTGCTTGCAACACAATAATAACATCTGTCAAACTTTCTATATTCTATATTTTTTATAATTTCTTCATGATAATAATATATTCCAAATGAACATAAAATATGCCATAATTGATGACTATTACCTATTATATCAAATTTTTTAGAAAATAATCTTTCAGGTATTTTTATAGTATATATTATAAATCCTGTGATAAAATATTTCATTGGTTTTGTGAAATTATATTTAATTATTTTATCAACATCACCATCAGTTAAATTATAAATGTGAATATAACTTATTATAATACCCACATTATATATGCTATAATAAGCTAATATATAATTGTGTTTTTTAATAATATCTATTTTTAATAATATAATTATTCCAATCCCCAAGTATAATCCAGAAAAAAACATATAGATATTTCTTAATATTTTATAACACCAAAACCAATAATAATATATTAATATATTTGAAGTAACTATATTTAGTATAATTGAAAATAAATCTAATTTTAATAATAATAAATAATTTTTTTGCGACATTGGCATATATGTATGGTAACATGTTGACATAGTAAAACTAATTATTGAAACAATCTCATATAATTTTATAATAATATTATTATTATAATTTATAATTAAAATATATACAAAATAAATTAAACTTATCATATGTGTCCATATATTTATTGTTTCATTATGTATATTAAATATACTAATAAGGCAACTTAATTTATTTGTTTGACACCTATATCCTGTCAGGATATATTTATTTTTAGTCCACAATGGTATATTATTGCCAGTCATATAGTAATATAATGATTAAATCTTATATTATTATAAATAGATTTAATAAAAATTAACTTAGTTAGCTTTAAAGCAAATAAAACAAATAAAAACACCGATATATTCTCTAAAAATTACATAAAAATTGTTATTAAATACAGATGTTATAATATTATAACAAAGAAATATTTACAATAATAATAATCCAATATTTAACCAAGAATATTATATTAAGTATCTACATGATACTAATATGATGTAAGTAATACTTTTTATATATATTTGAAAAAAAAATTATAAGTAAATGCTAACATATTTATTATTATATTGTTTTAATTTATTTGGTGCAATAATCTTTTTGACATCATAGTGACTTATATAACTTGCCCAAAGATATTCTAAGTTATCTGACAATATATTATTTTGAAACATTGAATATAATATTAATCCCAATTCTATATTAATATTTTCAACATAATATATATTATATTTCCTATCAAATATATCTATAATATCATCTTTTTTATCACAAAATACTATTAGGTTATTTATATCAATTAGATTTAATGCTTCTTTATAATAATTAATATTAATTCCCTTTTTATAATCTAAGCAAACTACATCACTATCTTTTGTATATTTACCATAATAATCAAGTAGTTCTCTATATTTATAATATGCATTATACATTAAATCCTCGTCATTATATATTATTTTAGTCATTTTCTCTCTAATATCATCAGAAAATTCATAAGTTGTATCTTTCAATATTATATTAGATTTTTTACTATAATAATTGCTAAAATCTTCTAATACTTCTTTGAAGTTTATAGTATTATAAACATCATCTTCGTATAATCTAAATAATCCGCAAAATATTGTATCCAAATATTTATTACCCTTTTTAAAAACAATTTTTCTTTTAATATTATTTTTCCTAGATTCTTTTGCAAATTTATATATATTAGATAATTGAAATAATTGTTCTCCTAAATCCCCTGATATATCATATGATAAAAAAAGGTAACTCATTATATAACTATTATAATGAAACAATAAATCTTTAAATATTATATTTAATTGTTGATACCTTTGTATTCTTATTATATTCTATATTTGCTACAATATCCATATTATCCTTAATAATATCTATATGTGACATTATTATAACTCCACTAAATGTATTAAGCAAATTCTTTAAAAATCCTGGTACTAATGACAAGTTTTGTTTATCACATGCTGTAAAACCTTCATCAATAAATATTTGTTCACATTGTGTATTTGAATATAAACTCATTCTTAATGCAAGTGATATTACAAATCGCTGAAATCCCGAAGCCTGATTTATAGATATGACTTGTTCTATATTATCATTTGTAACATTATATATTAACCAATTAATATGTATTATATCTTTTTGTTGATTTATCATATAGTCTAACTTAAATTTTTTTGTGTCTTCATGACATAAATCTTTAATATAATTATTGGCATTATCTATTAATCTTTTCAAGATATGATTTTTATATAAATTTATTTTATAATCTTTGAAATTACTAATAATAATATCTAATATCGTAATAACCTCATTTATTTTTGTTAATTCTTTACTATAATAGTTATAGTTATTTATATTATTATTATTATATTCCTCAATAGTATCTATTTGTGCTACCTTTTCCGTAATCTCTTTAATATTATTATTACATTCACTAATATTGTTAATTAATTGTTTTTTTCTAATAATTTTTTCTTTAATTGTTTTATTATTATTATTAAGTATCTTAACTTCCTCATCTGATATTATTTTACTTAACTCTATAAATCTATATGAGTTAATGATATTATTAATTCTATTATATTCATACCATTTATTATAAGATAATTCTAATTCTTTAAGCTTAATAATTCGTGGCTCAATATATCTTTTATATTTTATTTTACTTTCGTATAATGTTTTTTTATTACTTAATTCATCATATATTTTAATATATTTACAATACAATTTATAATCATTAAATTCTGCTAATTCATTGTATAATATGTTTGCATTGATTTTAAATTTATCAATATCAATCTTGATTGTTTCCAATAGTTTTATACTATCCTTTTTTTTATTGCTTTCATCGCTAATTTTCGCAATAATACTACTTATATTGTTATCAATTTGTTTACTAGTAGAAAGATACTTATTATATATATTCCATGAATTATATAATTCAGTATTTAATAATTTGTTTTTATTATTTTCATTATCATTGAATACTTTGATATAATCATTTTTATTATCAATATATATATTATCATTAAGTTCAGCTATTATTCGCGTAGTTTCATGAATGCTAATTTCTAATATTTTAATGCGTTTTACCCATGGTCTATTACAACAATATTTGCAATTAGGATCATAATCATTATCTTTATTAGATTTTAGGTTTCCAAGTTCATTATTATATTCAGCTAATTCGCTATTGAGTTTATCTAATCTTTTTAAATTCTCATAACATTCATTTAAAATATTATCATTGCTTTCAATATAATATTCTGTTTTATAAATATCATTAACATAACCAATTAAAACATCATATTTATTATTTGGCTCGTATTCTACTTGTAACTCTTTTTTAGAAACATAGAGATCTTGTAACTCCTTATCATATTTAATATGATTATTATCATAGTCTTGCAATTCTTTTGTTAGTTTTGTTTCTAATTCTAATAATTTTAAGTAACATTCATATGATATTAATTCTGTTAAAGTATTATTAACATATTGTTTATTATCATAAATAAATTCATTAAGTAGCTTTAATGAATCATTGCCTTTAAATAGAATACTAATATCCTTTTGTATTTCACTAATATCTCTTAATGGTTTATTTGCTTTATTTGGTTTCGTTGATTCAATTTTATTAATTTCACAAATTAAATTATCATATTCTAATTGTATATCAGTTATATCACTATCGCTTTTAATATCTAAATTATATTGTAATAAATAATCTTTTTCATCTTTAATAAAAGAATATTCACATGGTTTATCATATTTTTCTGGTAATATAATATCGCAATTATATTCTTTTGAAATTGTCAATACTTCATTATAAGACCTTGTTTTAAAATATACTTTTAATTCATTAAGCTCATCACATAATGCTTTATAAGTATTTGTTTTCATTTCTTTTTGATATTCAAAAACGTGTTTTAATAAATCAATGTAATTATCACTATCAATATCAATATCTATTCTATTATTTTCTTCCATTAATTTTTCATAATTTTTCTTACTATCTTGCAAATTCAATAATAGCTCGGTTTTATTACAAGTATCAATTACATTTTTTGAAACTATATGTTTATAGACTTCACGCTTATTTTCTATTGTTTTTTTATAATCCTTATATTTATTTAAACTCAATTTTAAGAGATTGAATAGCTCATAAATTTCATTAATATTTGAAGCCTTATCAATTATAGCTGTACATTCTTTATAATCCATTCGTAAAATATCATTATCTACTACTTGTGTTATCATACTACATGTTAGGAAATCGTCCAATGTCCCTAGATTATCCTTAATAAATTCTGTACATGCATTATTTTTTTTTATTAATATCTTCTCCAAATTAATGTACTCATATATTTCTATACTATTTTTAGATGTCGTATTAAATGTTCTTTTAATATTATATTTTTTACCATTTATAGATATATCAATTGATGTAATAGCTTTGCAATGTTTATAATTTATAATACAATTTTTTGAAAACTGAGATTGCTTATCTTTTGTAACTGCCCCCCAAATTGCCAATGATATTATATCATATATTGCTGATTTCCCGGTTCCATTATTTCCACATATTAATAAAGTACTATTTATTGCATTTGCAAAATTTATTGAATTACCTGTTTCGTAACAGAATAAATTATCCCATTCTAAATACTCTATACAAAAAGGGTATTTAATATTTTTATTACCATTTACAATTGTATTTGTATTATAAGTTTTAATTAGCTGTGATATATCCTTATTTTTTTTTTTACATTCTTCAATGAGCTCCTCGGGACAATTTATACTATCAAATAATAATATCTCAGTATTTTTAATTATATCAACAGCTTTATCATAATACTCTTTTGGTATAATTATATTTAAATATTCAATAAACGTATCTTTATTAACTTGCAATGATTTTTCTGTTTTATTTTCTATTTTTTTGCTTGTTAAACGATTTCTAAGACATTTATAATTGATTTTATAAGTATTAAAGATATCATATATTTTTGCATATCCATCAACAGATATCTCTGTATATGTTCTTATTTCTATATTTTTTGGGAAATATTCATTAGTAACTACATCAGAAAGTAAAATATCATATTTACCTCTTTTGCGAATATATATATCATTATTTTGATATACAATATTTATGTAACCATATGAATTATATACATTTATATTTTCCACACTATTAGTTTCTATATCCCATATCATATAACCATGATTTATAATATCTTCACCATAATTTTGCTGCACAAGTGATCCAGCATAACCCCATAATAAATTACCATACATACCTTTTTGACGCAAATGAATATCTCCTAATAGGGCAAAATCAAAATGTGATATCCACTCAAATGGATAAGGATTAGTACTATTTAAAACTTGTGTTCCATTATATAACTTGACATTTCCAAATGTTCCATGAAATAAAGCAACATTCTTAGACACATTACTGGAAATATCAGGAAATGCTGGAAGATTTTTAATACGTCCAACAGTTGAAGTTTTATCTAATGTATCATCAATATTTACATACGAAAATCCTATATCATCAATTACAAACGATTGAGTTGATTTTAGTATTCTAAGATTTTCTATTTCAATTGTTGATGATATAAGTGATGGTTGATCAATTTCATTTTGATTTCTATCATGATTACCATGAAATATAATTGTTGATCCAATATCTGTGAGACCTTTAATAAATTTATTATATAATTCAAGACCAAAATTACCAATGACGTTTTTATTATGAAATATATCTCCTGTAATAATAATTAAATAATCTCTTTTATTTAATTTATATTTAGCAATATTATCTTTTAATGACATAAATAAATTATCAAATACTAACGAATATTCTTGATACCTTGATGCCTTTTTATCACCATTACGTATGTGTATATCGGAAATATGAAATATTTTCTTCATTATTTATATAAAAACAATAAACTCTAATATCATTTTTCATAATAGTATGCCAAATATAGTATTGATTATTTTTTTGATGCTATTTTATAAGAACTTCTTAAAGGAGTTTTGGGCTCTTTAACACTTTGATATAAAATAGCTAACCTAGATTTAACTTCTGTTTTATTTAAATTACTACTAACACATGTCGCATATATTTTTTTTACTATTTCTATTAATACAAAATAAGCATCTTTATATATATCTATTATAAATTTATTTTTTTCTTCAATGTCACCATAAAAAGGGTAATATCTAAGTATGTGATATAAATTATTAAGAGATTTATATACATTTGTTCTATTTCCAAATAATCCACAAAATCTAAACACATTAGCAAATCCAATTACAATTGTTAAATTATCAAAAAATTCTTCTGATATATGCATTGATAAAATTTCTTTTATTTCTGAATAACTTTTAAAACTTACAATTGGTATATAATTACTGCTATTAGAGTATGATAATGAATACTCATCACTACCTACACCACCTTGTTTAGCTTTATTATAGTTTTCTCCATAAATAGACTTGATATTTCTTAAAAAATCTCTTGTTTCATTTAGACCACTTTCAATTACTTGCTTACCTTCAACACTGGAATAATCATCAAATAATATAAAATCTGTTAGTTTTTTCATCGTATTTGATAATTTTACAAATGATATAGTATCAACTGATTCATAACTTAAATTAAATGTTTCATCAGAATAAATATCAACTAACAAAGTAATAAAATCTCCATTGTCGCATATATTTTTTTTTAAATTATTTATGAAATATTTTTCAAAATCAGGTGTATATTCTTTTATTAAAAATATATATCCATTTGGTTTTTTAAATACATTGCTTTTAGAAACAAAATCTAATGAATGAGCAAAAGCATTAATTTCAGCCATTAATTCTATACCATCTCTGTCTAATACTATACTATTGTTGTATTCTCTTTCAACAGATATTTTTCCAATTGTTGTAATATCAAAATTATATAATATACCTCCCTTTGTTTTTTTTTTCATTTACTATTTTATAACTTATTTAAAAAATGATAATATATTATTATTTATTGTAATTTTATTATGACTAAATTTTTAAATAAATTACCTGATTGCATAATAGATAAAATTTATTCTAAAATAATTTATCCACAACCTAAGTATTTATTAGAAGATATTAAAAGTTATGTGCTATTTATGAATTTTGTTAATAGTGGCCACATGAATATTAATAGAATATTATGGATTTTAATATTATATAATTCATTTTATAATAATAACAAAAGTAAAGATAACAAATTTCGTAATATTGTATTAAATAATGATTATGAACAAGATTATATATATAATTATATTAAAAAATATGCTAAAAATATTAGCATAAATGATAGATATAGAATTATGAAATTTATTTTATATCCAGAATAATTAGTAGTTTATTAAATTTAATGTCTGATGAATATATTATTTGTGGAAAAGATTTTAAACAAGCTTTGAAAAAAGCTGAGAAAATGTATTGTAGTGAAGAATGTTTAAAATTCAAAAATAAATATAATTTTGGAACATATATTGGTTTTAGCACACTTAAATTTGGTAAGAATTCTTTTATTATTTATAGCATGAAATTTGTTTTTAATAATTTAAATATACAAAATAATAAAATATTTGGCAATTTTATTCATACTATAAGTGATGTGATACTTGATATATCTGATTCAGAAAAACTTGAATACATTAATTATGCTGATAACAATATAGCAAATATTAATAAAATATGTGAAGAATACTTTGAAGGTTATTGGTTTCCAAAAGAAAATAGATTATTAATATATGGTATTGAATTAAAATTTCCGGATGGAGAAATAGCAATAGGTAAAGAAAATTATGATTTATATCTTAATGAAAAATATATTATTGGCAAATGGGCTTTTAGAAAAGCTCAAAGAAATGGTATAACAACTCCTAATATTTGTTTAGATGATTCAGATGTATTTACAGAACACATATATATGTTCAGTATTGACGAATCAATATTATGTTTTCCTTTACATATTTTAAAAAAAAATATATTTAAATACATTAGCATATTAAAAAATAATAATCATAGTAAATCAATAAAGGGTAATGAGTGGACACATGCTGATATTTCTTTATTATTAAACAATTATAATAATATAAATAATAAATTTAGTGATCTCAAAAATTATTTGCAAGATAAATATTGTGTTGATAACAATAATATAATTAATATAAATCATAGTGATATTGATAATTTAAACATAAAATATAAAATAAATTTAAATGATTTAATATATTTTAATAATAATTTTTTTGTTCCAATTAATAATGAACTTATTGGTTCTACCTGGACTAAAATAGAAGAAAAAGAATTATTTATTGGCAAAAATTTAACACGTACTGATATGTCATTTACTTTATATTTAAATTCAAAAATAAACGATTATGAAAATAATATTTTTGATATATCATTTTCTGAGAAAGAATGGAATAATTTTAATGTGGATAATTTAAGAAAATATGATTACATTTGTATATCAAAAAATGATGAAATAAAATATTTTAAACCAAAAATAAAAGAACAAGATATTATAATTACAATTGATATCAATAGTGTTACAAATATTAAACAAATAGAACAAAAATTTGAATGTGTATTACGTGTTAAAATAGAATGGTTACCAAGCATAGAAGATTTATATTTTATATTATCACATGGTATTGATAAATATATACCATGTTGGATACCACAAGATTTAATATTTTTAAATAAATACGATATTAAATCCGAGAAAAAAGTTGGTCCATTTTTAACAAAAAGCAATGGTAAATATAAAAACGTATATTATTATTATTATAATATCAGCTTCATTGATAAGGTAGAACTAAATAATTTTCCATTTGATATACAAGATTTAGAAATTGAAATGGAATTGCCAAAATCTGACAATTATAATATTAATTGGATTATTAATAATAATGATAGCATTGTTAATCAATTATCTGAATGGCAGTATAAGGATATACAGCATTCTTCTCATAATAATATAAATAAAAAATATAAACGTATTATTCATATTTATGTAAAAAGAAATTTCTGGGTATATGTTTGGCGTATTATGTTCGTAATGTCTTTAATATCATGTGTAAGTTTTTTTAATATTAGCATGAAGCCTATTGAATTATTAGGTGAAAGAATAGCGTATAGTGTAACTTTATTTCTTACATCCGTTGCTTATAGTATTGTGACATCTTCTTATTTACCTATACTCGGTAATCAAACGCTGATGGATTGGTATATATTTCATGTATACATATATCTTGGTTCTAATATGGGTATTATATCATTATTACCATATTATAATCCTGAATTTATTTTAAAAAATGACATTTGCATACATTATACATATCTATTTATATGGGTTATATGGCATGTATTATTTATAGTTAGAGTTAAATATTACATAATACCTAATGAAAATAAAAAGCTATTGCAACATAAAATTATAGAATTATATTGTGATTATTGTGGTATATGTGGATTAGAATGGGTTTTAGTAGATGATATTTTACCTGATGATATACTTTATAATAATATATTATTGAAAAATGAAATATATAAAATATACAACAAAACAAAATATAATAAAATAATGTTTAAAGAAGCTAGATATTATGAACTAACTGATAATTATCCAAATATTACTAGATATTCTTATTTAACAATAGATTATAATGGGAATGAATTAATATTTAAGCCTATATGTGGTACTAAAAATCAAGTATCTGCTAATATTTATAACCATAAATGCTATATTTGTGATAATGAACTTGTAGTTAAGTATAATGTAAAACCGAACAAAGATTTTTCTATTGATTGTCATATAGGATATAAATAATATGATATCATATAAAAAAATATAATATATTATATATAATATGAAGAAAATATTATTTGTTTTAAAATTCTTACAAATATTATTTTATACTTATGCATATCCATTAAGTATTGGTCCTAACAAATTTAATAGTGATGGTGGTAATTATAATAGCATATGTTATTTAAACTATAACAATGCATATAGTTCATTTTACGAATGGTCAATAAAAAATAGCTTAACATATCAAAAAAAAATAGTAGAAGACACTTTGTGGTTAAATAAATACAGATTTATTAGTTCAACATTATTATTAGGTATTTATAATAGTAATGATATCAATAACGTATTAAATTATATTTGTTTACTTAGAAAAACATCGCCAAATACTTATAAAGTTTTAAATATATTTTCTAATCCATCTAATAATTTAACAGATGATAATGCTTTATTTGATAATCTATTATATTTTTGTAATGATAATGACGCAATAATTAACTTTGAAAATTTAAAAAATATAGATAATAGCAAATATTATTTAACATATATATATAAATATTTATTTTGATTTTATACATCTACCTGTTTTGGGATTTCTTACTTTGCCTTCAAGGCATGGTTTAGGTTCTTTATTTTTTGGTTTTATCTTTATACATCTACCTGTTTTGGGATTTCTTACTTTGCCTTCAAGGCATGGTTTAGGTTCTTTATTTGTTGGTTTTTCTGGCTTGCTTAATGGATTTTTACGCACTTTGTTTATTGTTTTTATTTTTATACATCTATTTGTCAATGGATTTAATACTTTTTCTTCCGGACATACCTTTGCAGGTTTATCTGGTTTTACTTTTGATATATTATAAATTAGTTTTTCTTGTGTTTTAATATTTTTAGTAACATATATTATACATCGTCTGCCTTTATTAAATGAAAAACATAAATCCTTGGGATTTATTTTATCTAATATACATTTTTTAGGATTTAAACAAAACTCGTTAGCATTTAAAATATTCCAGTTATATTTCATAAGCTCACATGGTATTGATATTTTATCTTTTAATTTTATAATTTTTGCATTCTCAGGTGGTTTCCATTTAGATATTTTTAATACATCATTATAATAAAATATTTTGCCTTCTTTATTTAACACTTCTTCCCATACATTTTTATCATCAGCATTATAGTTTTTTATATTATGATCTAAGGTTGTTCGCGTCCATCCATTATAAACATATCTATTTCCTCTACATGTTATACCTGCGATTGAATGTCCACCTACATTATTTTCGCCTTTATTCCAATTATTTAATAATATTGAATCTTGTACATATTTAATACCATTGTCTGATACTATTTCATTTTCTAAATTTATAGCTTTTTTGTATAATTTAGAATTTCTATCAACTTTATAATGTTGGGGGTATTTATTTTTATTACTTGAATTTCTATCATAATTAGTTATTATTATAACTTCTGGATTTTTAAACTTTTCTATTACTGTTTGTTCTTTAACAAATTTAATATTAAAAGAAACATTTGCCCCTTTTGTAATTTTAATATTTGTTATATTATTAAATAAAGAATAATATAAATCATTATCTACGATATCTAAATATAGTACATTAACACCTAGCAATTTATACACCTTTCTAATATACATCTCGGATTTATAGCCACCGTTATGTTTTTTTAAATCAAACACAAACTTTTTTTTATTATATTTATACAATTTATCTAATAAGTATTCAGGTCTTATTTTATCAAAATATTTATAATCATCACTTACTTTACTTGATCTTAAATATTTATTATGTAATATATAATTAATTGTTTTAAACAAAACTATTCTTTTATTCCATTTTTTAGATTTTTCTAGCAATAATTTACGACTTTGATCGCTATATAATATAGCCATTAATATGCTATTGAACCAACATGTTGGACCATATTGTTTTAATGATATAACATTATTACAATTATTACTCATATCTACTTAATATGTTTAAAAAATTTTAAAGATATCATAACATTCATATGTTAGCAACGATTTTTGCTAAACTTGAACATATTATGAATTAAATAAGAATTTAAGAGGATTTCCTACGAATTTAGATACTTAAAATTGAGTACATAATTCTTTTAAAACTTTTATTTTTATAAAATTTTATTTTTCAAAGTATTTTTAAGATTATGTACTCATTTTATTATATAGGAAAAATTGATATTTTATTAATATATATTAAGTGATAAGTAAAGTATAATGTCCAAGGTTGAATACTATAAAATAAAAGAAAACTATAAGAATTTAGTTGAAATAAAAGATACTATTTCAGATAACTTATCAAAGCAATATAATGATAACTTTTGGAAATTAAAGGACTTATTTAGTGATTATAAAAAACATTGTAATGAATTAGGAAAATCATGTAATAATGCTTGGGCTAATGGCATAATGTTTTTAGATTATAAATGGGATAGTATGGACGCAAGTAGTGTAATCATTAATAATATTACTCTTAAAGAACTTGAAACAGGTAAATATAATAGTTTATATACAAATGGGCAAAAAGCTAATAATGTTAAAACAGATGCTGGATATGCTAGTCGTATTCACTTCTTTATAAAGACATTTCCATGTTTTACAAAATACAAAACTAATGAAGATTTATCTTGGGTTGTCATTAATAACCGCGAACTATTATCGGAGATTTTCAAATATCACAATGATAATAAAAGAACACTTGCAACTATAAACAAAGATATCAAAGCATTGGTCAGAGTAATTAAATTACTTGTAGGTGAAGATAGCGAGTTGAGATATAAAATATCAGCACTTCAAGTAGCATTTACTGAGCTAGAAAATAATAGAGATGATGAAAATATGATATTAACAGAAAATGAAAAAAGACAATTTATCAATTATGATAGATTACTTGTAATATTAGATAAGTTGCAAAAGGATTATCAAGATAGTGTAAATAAATTACCTAAAACCGATAGAAAAAATGGCATGAAGCACAATGACGAATTATTTTACAAACATCAAATTATTTTATCATTAGCTTTAAATATATGGGATTTTCCTTCAAGACATGAAAAGTTTACAATGGATATCATTTATGATAATAGTGCTGCTGAAAAAGATAAAAATTATATATTATTAAAAAAACTTAAAAATGGCAAAGTATCTAGAATTGTAAATTTTATATTTAATGAAAATGTTAAGAAACATAGTGCTATTTCTTATAAATTAAATAGCACGCAACTTAAAGAATATAATAATAAATTATCTAAATTAATAAAATATTCATTAGACACATATCCTAGACCTTATTTGTTTCTTGGAAAAGATAACTGGGTAAAACAAAACTTTACAAAAGCCAGTTTTAACATGATATGTGAATGGCTTAGAAATGTAGATATAAATAAAAATATATGTATTGATGGATTTAGAAGCGCATTTGTATCACACTATTATCCTACTTTAAACAATAAACTAAAAGAAATTATGAAGACGAGAATGCGAACATCTCGCGATATTATTGAAAGATTTTATTTAAAGTTTGAAAAAGAAAAGCCAGATAAAGCAGAAGATAAACCAGATAAAGCAGAAGATAAACCAGATAAAGCAGATGATAAACCAGATAAAGCAGAAGAAAAGCCAGATAAAGCAGAAGATAAGCCAATTAGTCTGGCTGAAATAAAAAGGCTAAATTATAAAAAATGGTATGAAGCTAATAAGCAAAAAAAATTAGAATATAATCATAATCGCAATATAGATCCCAAAACAAAGCAAAGAAATATACTAAATGATCTTAATACAGGTAAGACAATATTAGATAATTATAAAAAAGAAACAATTGCTAAATATAAAATATATCAAAGAAATGAAAAATTTTATGGAGAAGAATTAACATAATTATTATATATTTAAAAATAATAATAGCTTATATAATAGAGTTAATAAAATGGTATGGCAAGTATCTACTGATTCATATGATTACAGAATACAAAATAATAAAAATATCTCATATAGAGATCCCTTTTATGATTATTTTACTATTCAAGAAAATGGTAATATAGGTATTAATAATGGTAACCCCAATTATATTTTAGATGTTAAAGGTAATACTTATATAGATGGTATTATATATACGTCAAATATTATGGGTATTGAGCATAATTATACAAGTAATATATTAAAAATTAATTATGAAGATGGAGAAACAAATAGTAATTTATTAAATGTATATGGTACTAGCACTTTTTATGGTAAAATAGGTATTGGAGTAACTGAACCTGTAAATGAATTAGATATGATTGGTAAAATTAAATGTGATGAAATTGAAGGTATTGGTAGTAATATTACTTTGATTAGTACGGGTAATATTTCAGATGGCATTTTACCAGTAATTAGAGGAGGTATAGGTATTGGTAATATTCAACAAAACCAACTAATATATGGTGGTACAGATAAAATAGAACAAAATAATAGCTTATATTGGAATAGTATTGCTAATACTTTAAATGCCACTAAATTTAAGGGTAATGGTAATGAAATTACTTCTTTGGATGCTAATAAAATTACAACAGGTATTTTATCCGTTAGTAGAGGTGGAACTGGAGGTGGTAAATTTGATATAAGTGGTGGTATAATAGTTGGTAATTTATTAGGCAATAATCATTATGATATATCACAAACAGAAGCTCTCAAATGGAATAATAGCACAAGTGAATTACAAATTGATGGTAATATTAATTTACCTGCGGGTAGCAACATTTTAATTGATGGCGAACCTTTATATAATATTGATAATGTTCCAATAGCTAGTTCTGATTCTAAAGGTATGATTAAAATATTTGATGGTGATTTTAGTATTAATGGAAATAATCAACTAATATTAGCTAAGGATGGTTCCTCAAAATGGCAAAAACAAGATGATAAAATTTGGTATCCCTCGGGAACTGCTAATTCTAATCATTGTGTCGGTATTGGTAAAATACCTGCTGTAGGATATCGTTTGGATGTTAATGGAGATATTAATACATCAAATGGTGTATTTACAATTAATGGTATAAATATTATTGAAGAAAATTCCAATATTATATCAGATAGAATAAATACATTTACATTAGATCATATTGCTGAACCACTACCAATAGACTCAGAATCAACACAAAATGGTGGATGGAATAATAAGTTTTTTTCATTAAGAACTAATGATGTTTCAGATAAAGAATTTTATATTTCTTCCACACCTCATACTTATCAATTTACGTTTGAAAATTCTGTTTTAATTAAAAATGATCTAAATGTCAAAGGTTCATTAATGCTAGAAAAAGAACATACTGAAAGTATTTTAATTGTTAATCAAACTTATAGTGATACTGATAGTGATACTGATAGTAGTTCAAATTTTGGTAGTATAGTTAATTTTAAAAAATCCGACAAAACACATTTCCGTATTAATAAAGAAGGTAATCTAGGTCTAGGAAGAAATTCAACACAAAGTTTTGATGAGTTAATTGGTAATGAACCTGTGGAAAAATTACATGTTATTGGAAATATATTAGCAACTGGTTATATTAAATCTTATTATTCTGATAAAAGATTAAAAGAATTTATTTCAAATATTGAAAATCCATTGAGTATAATTAACAAATTAAACGGATATTTTTACAAAGCTAATAAATTAGCTATTGAAAATGGTTTTACTGATGAAAGAAATATTGGTTTAAGTGCACAAGATGTACAAAAAGTATTACCTGAATTAGTTAAACTAGCACCATTTGATACTGTTAAAAATAAAAATGGCGAATCTATTTCTAAATCTGGAAATAATTACTTAACAGTTTGTTATGAAAAATTTGCACCAGTATTTGTTGAAGCAATTAAAGAATTAAATAATCAAGTTAGAGAATTAAAAAGTGAGAATGAATTACTTAAAAAAGAAAATAAAAAAATTAAAGAAGATATTATTAAAATTAAAGCAGCACTTAGTATAAATTAATAATTAGTATTTTCAGATATCATATTACTTGATTTTTTATTGTGTTTTTCCCTTACATCCATATTAAATTGTAAACTATTATCAACCGATGAATCAGCAGATATTGCTGATTCAGCTAAACCAAATGATATTGA
>Ga0222717_10000066_pt1 | contig 79031 bp, 89 predicted proteins | sample C33_18DmetaG_FD_165053 | JGI IMG/M metagenome (GOLD analysis project Ga0222717, IMG submission 165053) | Estuarine water microbial communities from San Francisco Bay, California, United States - C33_18D | ecosystem: Environmental > Aquatic > Marine > Unclassified | place: USA: California... | reverse complement strand
ATTCCAACTCTAGTCTCCTCAAGCTGGTCTTCTTTACTCTTGACTGTATCACATTTAAACTGCTCATCAATATCTTGATTACATGTAGGACAGTTATCATGATCTTCAAAGAAAGTAATCTCACTCTGATAGTCTTTTAGTTTACTACTAAGTTTAATTCTTATAGTTTTTAGTTTTTCATAGCGATCTTTTATAGTGTTTAGGTCTTCAATAGACTTAGTTAAGACATCTACTTTCTCTTGGAATCCCATAGCTAGACCCTTCAGAGCCTTGATCTCAGCGTTGTTCTCTTTAATCTGGACCTTAGTATCATTGATCTTTTTTACATTGTCAGCCTGCATATCTGCAATGTGCTCTTGAGTTAATTTAATCTTAGCATCAATTAAACCTAATAGATTATCACATTTTTTAAGGTTCTCATCATTATCGGTAACCTTATCTTTTAGTAGAGTATTCATGATAGAGAATATCTGAAGGTCAAGAAGATCCTCAATCACCTCTCTTCTATGCATAGCTGATAACTGCATAAAGGGTACAAAGGTGGATGAACCTAATACTACAATCTGAGAGAATGACTTATGAGTAAGTTTAAGAATCTGCTTCTCTAGATAATCTTGATAATCTCTTGCTGCAGCATCTTGGTTAATCATCTTACCGTTTTGATAGATCTCAAACTTACTAGGCTTCATACCCCTCTTAATGACATATGAATGCTTACCCACCTTAAAGTTGACTTCTACTTCGAGAGCTTTTCTATTGATAGCATTAATTAGCTGAGGTTTATTAATACGACGAAACGGCTTACCGTACAATCCATATGACAATGCATCTAGAAAAGTAGATTTACCGGCGCCATTATCACCTACTACTAAAGTAGACTTATGGCGTTCTAGATCTAGTTCAGTCCAGGTATCGCCAGTCGATAAAAAGTTTTTCCATTTTAAAGTTTTAAATATAATCATAGTAAAATACTGTGCTTTGGTTCCCATCCATATTGTTTAAGAATAGATGGGTCGGCGCAGGTATGTTCTCTCTCGCCTGTTACTTGTTTAATAGGTAGGTTGTTATCTGGCCATACCTTATCTGCTACTTGCTGGACACTTACTGGTGTTCCATTACCAACATCAATAGCCTTTTGCCATTTTAGTTTTGTGAAGTTTTCCATACATATCTGAATAGCAGAACATACATCCTCTACATGAGTATAGTCTCTTGTATGTTCAGTAAGATAGCTTAACGATGCATCTCTATTAACAAGCTTATCATATAGCATATCTTTTCTAGAGTCGTCACCGTATACAGTATGAAAACGTAACCCTAAGCTTATTCTGGGGGCGATTGCTTCGACTGCTTTTTTTGTTGTTGCGTATGGCGAGAGCCACCATTCATAGATTGAGGAGGAAGAAGCATATATGACTGGTACTGTCCGCTCAAACTTATCACAAGCTTTAAATACTTTACGACTGCCTTCCACATTCTTTTTCCAATACTCTTCAGGGATTTCATGAGACCTCCTAACGCCTGCTAGTGCACCTAAATGAATTACAAAGTCATATTCAGATAGATCAGTAGCATCAGACCACTCATCACTATCGTTATCGCATAAAGTAAAATCGTATACATCTTTATATAACTTTGCTAAATTGCGGCCGATGAAACCTTCGCCGCCGGTTAAAAATATCTTAGTCAACTCGTAAAGCCTCTTGATATAGTTCATGTACCATTTTAGAAACAGACGGCTTATCAGTTATCTGCTCTAATTGATTTACATAATTATTAAGTATAGTAAGAGTATCTTGCGCTTCTTCTATAAGTTCATCTGCGTCTTCTAGATCTAGATTAAGATGATCCTCTACTACTTGCACATGAATAGGTTCCACTTTCTCAAGCTTCTCCATGAACATATCAAACCAGTACGGTTGAGTCTTATTATTGATGATAACTTTTACGAAACAGTTTCTATACTGATCTAAGTTTTGTTCTACAACATCGGCTACAGTCATCTCTGAATCGTTATAAAATACTTTCTTAAATAGTTTATACGGGTTCTCAATAAAGGTTAGCTCTCTAGTATCAGTATCAAAGATATGAAAGCCTTTCGGGTCATCGAAATCGCTCCAAGTCATCTCATATGGACAACCTAGATAGTTAACATTACCTTTAGTCGAACGTGTATGATAATGACCGGTACATACAGTATCAAACTTCTTAAGCCATTTATCATCCATACCATGATTAATAGATTGACCTTTATACATCTGATACCCAGACAACTCAAGATGCCCGAATAGTATCTGCGAAGTAGTAGTACTAACAATCTCATCAACCTGCTCTTGATTGCCTGAGCAAATCCAAGGCAGCATTACAATATCTAGACCGTCAAAGTTTTCTACAGAAGGTTCATTATAAATCTTCATATTAGGGTAATGACCTGCAAGCAAGTCCATACTATTAATCTCTAATGTATTCTTATAGAACGAATCATGATTACCTACTAGTACATGAAAGTTATATTTATTCTTATCAATAGGATCAAAGAACATACGCTTCGCCCTATCTAAAGATACAAAGTTAATAAACTTACGTCTATCAAATGTATCACCTAAGTCAATAATATCGTTAATATTATTTTCTTTAAGGTAGGGGAAGAATACATTACTAAAGAACTGTTCTTGAAAGTCGGCGATCTTTTGATTATCATTTCGAGCTCCAAAATGAATATCAGTAACTAATGCAATTTTCATATTTTATTTGTCTTCACTTTCTTCTTCATCATCAATAAATACCTCGAGGCCTTTTTTCTTATCGATTCGCTTCTGCTTTCTAGCTTCAACTTTATCTTCAAAGGCTTTAACAAAGTCCTTCATATAATCACTATCAATGTTAACAGTAATAGCTGGTGCATCTGGATCGCCACTCTGATCAGCTAACTCGTTCATAATCATACTATTCTCTAGAGCCTTATGCTTAACAAAGAGTTGTCTCTTCTCTCTATCAATACGTCTTAAGAACGCATAGTATATAATCTGAGTAAAATATGCAAAAGGATTCTTAGATTTATCAGGGTTAAAGTTATTGAGATAATTAATACAGTTCTCAATACCATCACCTACCATTTCTTCTCTAAACATATAGTTTGCGAAGTTAGGCTTATATGATAGCCTAGTAGCAATCTGCAGAAGGCATTCGCCAACATAATTAGGAATAGGTGGTCTAGGGTCGCCTGCCTCTTCTGCTGCTAATCTCTTATCCCTATACTCTACAAGTGTAGCATATAGTCGCTTATTATCTACGTAATGTCTTTTTTTTGCCATATTAATGTAATACCGTGTTAGCTGATTCATGCATTGCGTCTAGCATCTCTGTAGTCTCATCTAACATCTTCTCCACTTGCTCATTGGTTAATTTTGAAAAAGAGTTCTTGGCTTCAAACCAATCCTCTATAAACTTATTATATTGACTTTCTAAGTCAGATGCAAGGTTATTATGAAAAGAAACTATATTTCTTTTTTCCATGATAGTAATATTAGGCTCTTCTGTTGCAAAAGGATTATACATCCCCTTAAAGAAGTAACTAGCTTCTATATTACCACGTTGAAAGTTACTACCCAGCATTACAGCATTCTCTAATGTAACATCGTAATCTGTCTCACAAACTAGCATTCCTGCAATAATAGTTTGATCTATTAATCTAATAAAACTAAACATTTAACTTAACCTGATATATTTTGTAATCGAATTTCTCATCATTGTAGTACTTAACCCTTTCCGCAAAATGCTCTAAGGTGTAGTTCTTTCTCGATTTCCAAGTAAGATCATCCGCAATATCAAAGAGCGTAGCCTGTTGTTTACCTTCACCGGTTCTAAGTCCTCGGCCGATGGACTGGAGGGTTCTGATTCTACTTTTGGTTGGACTGGAGAAGATGACGTTGTGCAAGCGCTTAATGTTAACGCCAGTACTAAAGGTACCGTAACTAGCCACGATGATTGCATTACTTTCATTCTCAGTGATTGCTCTAACTTGTTCTCTTGAATCAGCATCTGTTGCTCCATAAACAAAAAATATCTTTCTATCAAATATCTCTTTATCTGCTTGCTTTTGAATAAGATCATATAGCACTTTACCATGCTTCTCTACAAACTGGAATAATACTAATGTATTGCCTTTGAGTGATAATGCAAGGTTTTCAATAAATTTATTTCGTGCTTCATTGGTAACAATATAATCTAACTCGTCTCTATAGTTGGCCTTCTTAAGTAGGTCACGTGCACTTGGCGGGTATCCTAATACTAAGCATTTAATATTTAGAGTCGCTAATGCGCCATCTTTCATAAGCTTTTCAGTTGTAGTAACTTTCTTAACAGCACCAAAGAGACCTTCAAGTACTAACTTATGTGTAAGAGTGCCGTCTAATGTACCAGTAAATCCAAATCTATACTCACATGAATCCATCTTAGACATAATAGATGATAGTGATTTAGATTTAAAGTTATGAGCTTCATCACCCATAACCGCACCAAACTGATTAAACCAAGGCTTCGGCATCTTATAAATTGACTGCCAGGTCGATATAACTATTCTCTCATCAATAGAGTTACGCCATGACTTATCAGTATTACCCATAATGATACGTATATCATTCTCATAACCGTACTCTTCAAAATCAGTCTTCATCTGATTAACTAGTGAAGTAGTAGGAACGATTACTAGAATCTTTTTATCCTTAGCAATCATAGCACGTGTTATGAGGTAGATGATTAATGACTTACCTGATGCAGTAGGAGAAAGAAGTAAAGCTCTCTTCGTTCTCATAGCATGTGCGAAGGCTTCTAACTGATACTCCCTTGCATCAAACTTAGTATCTTTCAATACTATTTCACTGAACTCTTTAGCCTCTTTAAGAGAGAATTCATCATCATATAAAGTACTATCTACATCTACCTCATAACCCCTATCATACGCAAACTTACGCACATAAGGTACTAGACCTGCATATAGCATTTGAGTTGCTAAATTAAACAGTCTAATCTTACCATCCCAATACTTATTACGTACTTGGGGCATAAATCGTGCACCTGGTACAGTGAAAGTAAAGTAGTCTTGCAACTCATACCTTGTACCTGGTTCACAATAAATTTTTATATATACATCGTTATATTTTTCTACTACGATTTTTTCCATGAGCTCACTACACGTTCTCGTAAGGAGGAAGAACTGAGTGTATGCTTACGACTGTTATAAAATACTTCGATAGGTAACTCTCTACCAGTATAATTAGTCTCTCTATACTCTTCTCCAATGATACGAATGTCTGGATTTATTAAATTAATTAGATCTAACAAGTCCTCTTCTGTTGTATATGGTATTACTTCATCTACATACTTGCATGAACTTACTTGAAGATATCTCTCATGCACGCTTTGTACAGGCATATTCTTAGTTGGTCTATCTATAGTAGGATTTGTTTGCAGAAAAGCGTATAGATAATCACATTGATCTTTAGCCTCACGTAACATGCTTAGATGACCAGCATGAAATAGATCAAACGATGAACAAGTAAAGCCTCTTATCACTACACACCTACCTTAAACTGTTCCCACTTGATAGCTGCTGATATATTAAAGCCTCTTGAATTAAGAGACCTAATAGCATTATCAAGGAAGTCAACAATCTCCTGATGATATGCCATCTTAAGATTAAGGTTAATTACTTCCTCATCAGCGTCGACATATTGAGGTATATCAGTCTTGAGAATTTTAAGAGGGTTAGGTTCCCAACCACGCTCTTTCATCTCATTATAATCAATAGTACCGTTATAGTACTCATTCTTAGCCTTTACTAACTGCTTATGACTAGCCTGTAGTCTACGCAGCTTTAAACGCTCGTTAGCATATAACTTATAATATTTAGAATGTAGTTGTGGGATTTTTAATGCCTCTTCACCTAACTCAGTACGGTCGAGTTGAGAGTCAGCATGCCATAAATCAAGTATTTCATCAAGCGTCATAGTAACCTCATTTTTATTCAATCTTCATTATAAAGGCTTTTTACACCAAAGGCAACAACTAAATTTTAGTAATTTGCATCCTTTCAAACGCAAAGGTTGCTGTCGCTTCAATGTAGTCAATATCTTGAGCTTTAAGATCGAATAACAAATCGAGTAATGATGTAGGGAACATATTAATAAGTTTAACTTGCATATTAACATTAGAGTTACTATTGTAAATAATAATAGTACCATCTGACATGATACCATCACTTCCACCTATATTATTTCTAGCATCTTTATCAGCAAGGGTCTTATATTGCTGAAAGTTCTCTGGGAAACCAAGATGCTCTAACCATCGAAATATCTCTAGGTAGTTAGTCATATCTTCATCTACTCTAAATGTAACCTGCACTTCACCGAAGTCAACATGATCTCCTGGCATAGGCAGTTTTACAAATGGAGTGGGTGTAAGACTAGGTTGAACCGCTATAGAAGGTAAAACCAAAGACTGTACGTAGAAGTTAACCTGAGGCAACTTCTTAATCGTGAATGCGAACTTCAAAGGGGATAAGAAGTTCATACTTGTTACTGTAGAGTTGAGTGCTGTCATACTACTATTTATCTAACCAAAAAAAGAGGGGGCATCCCTGCCCCCTCTGAAAATGTCCATTTCTGGATTCTTTTTATTACATCAGAATTACATGATGTTTTGTACGACCACTCTACGGTAGTAAACGTTGCTATCTTCTGTGATAGCGCCGAGTCCTGCTGTAGCACCATTTGCGAATGGGTTAGCAACAATGCCGTAGCGAGTCTTAAAGCCGATTTTAGGCTGGAAGGTATTCTCGCCAACTGCGCGAACCATTTGCAGTGGTACATATGGGCAATAGAAGATGCCGGCGTCAAATGCGCTAGAACCTTTATAACCTAATGTGTAGTAGTTACCAGTTGTATACGGATCAATGTATACACGATAGCGACCGTTAAGTACACCAGCGAAGGTGTTACCTGTGTCATCTACTTGCAAGTTGTTAGAGTTAAGGGCTGGAGTGTAATCCAGAACGCCTGCCATCTGCAATGCTGAAGCTACATCAGAAGAACAGATCAGGACGTTACCTTTACCGCGACGAGTATCTTTTGCAATTTGGTTAGCATCACGTTCGATTTGGAACATCAAGCCTTTGAATTTTTCAACAGACCAACGACCGTTTGAATCAGTGTCCAGATCAAAGAAACCAGCAGTAGTGGTGTCTGTAAGAGCACCTTTCTTAGCTGATACGTTGATAGTACGGATGATTTCGCGGTTGATTTCAGCCAAGATTTCAGAAGTCAAGATGTTAGACAATTCTGTTTCAGCGTCAAGGCCGTGAATTGCTTTAAGATCCTGAGCCAATTCCATTGTGTATTCGGCTTTCAGAGCGCGTGACTCAGCAGTGACGGATACTTTTTCAATAGAGAAGGCCATTTCAGCGAATGCAGCGTTAGATGCATTACCGAGGGCTTCAGCTTGGTTAGTTGACATACCGCCGGCGAAGTTGTAAGCACCGTTAGCAGCCAGATCTTCGTTGTCTGGATCAGCATCGAATGCTGTACCAACATGCTTGTTACCGATCGAGTTAGCACCACTAACAACAGAAGAGAACGCAGTGTCTGCTTCGTTGTAGAATGCTTCAGTAGCAGTGTTAGACTGGTTAGAGTATTTGCTACGCATAGCAAAGATCAGGCCAGTTGGACCAGACATAGGCTGGACACCACACATGTCGTATGCTACCAAGTTAGGCATCGCACGACGTACAAGCGAGATTAGTACGGGATCGTAGTTGTCAACATCAGCACCAGTGGCATTAGTTGGGGTATGAGTTGCTTCACCCAGCAATTGCTGAGATGAGTAAGCGCTTCCTTCTTTCAGAGCATGCTCTGTATTTTCCAGAAGTTGTGCGGTGACCGCGCGACGATGAGAGTCCTGAATCTGTGGTAGATCAGTATGCTCAAGAATCGGCTGCCATTTCTGCACCAGTTGGTTATTAAGGTCCATGATTTGCTCTCCTTTATTGTACCTTTATAAGTTTCATTATATTTAGCGATTTAACGTACGCGAAATAGCGCTAGCATATCTTTCCATTGATGGATTGATTGCAGCCTTTTCTTCTGCTTCGTCGAGGGGCTCTTCATCAACTGTTTCGGTGATGACGCTCTTAGAAGCAAAATATGTTTCCTTAATGACGTCTAATTTCTTAGTGAAGTCTTCAAGGCTATCATACTCAATACCCTCAGCCATAGACTGAAGTTTCTCTTGCTGAACAACAGAAAGAGTATCACCAGCCTGTTGGATGGATCTTTCTTTTCTCAGCTCTTCAATTTCTTTTTCCAGATTGAGGCGTGCGTTTGTTTCTTCGTCGAGACGAGCTTCAACTTCCTCAGCCGCTTTCTGTGCTTCAGATACGAGATCTACTCTCTCGTCATCAACAGCAATATTGTGTGTTTCAATCAAATCTTTAAGTCCGCCTAGTAGTGACTCAGCAAGCTCAACTTTGATAGAAGACTCAACGGCAACTTCATTTTCTTTAAGCCATTGTTCAGCGACATAAGTTGTATACTGATCAACTTTGCCTACCATTTCTTCTTCAAGGTCTTTCTTAGCTTCATCAAGGTCAGCTTCTGATTCTTCTTGAATACGAGCAACTTCAACAGCAACGCGAGCATTAACTGCTGCGGTAAATACTGTTTCTGCACGTTCCATGAATTCCTCGGAAAGATCTTCATCACCGAATACTTCAGCAACTTCTTCTTTCATGCCTTTGATTGTGGCCATATTTGCAGCAGACTTATCAGGAGCCCCTTTACCAAACATGGTATTGTAGGCGCCAGAGACACCCTCTTTATTCATCCCAGAGAGCTTTCCAACCATTTGGCCAACCATTCCGGAACGTGTTAGTTTAGGAGTGGCTTTATCGCCTTGTTCCTTATCAGCTTTACGCTTAGATGATTTAGTAGCAGTAGGTTCTGGCACCTGAGAAGGATCACCCATGCTAGCTTGGAACTCATCAAGCTGTTCATTTTTGTCTGTCATTTGAGACTCCTTTTGAAATCTTTATTTCTAACTTATTTATAATAACTTTAATCTAGCGAAGTGAATTAAGGAATTTATTAAAGAGTTCAAGCTTTCTTTCCTCTAACTTCCTACTAGACCTTCTACCAGTTGATACCGCTTCTTCGATGGCCTCGACAGCCTCCCAATTACCAGATGCAACATTATAAACCCATTCACAGGATTCCATAACGCCACGAACATAGGCATCAGGTGCTGAAGGATCAGCGACGATGTCTGCAGCAGTAGCGAGTTGGAAGTCCTTTTGAACTTCATTTACGCCTTCTTTGTTGGGTTTTAATGTACCCATACCTCTGGAGGACACACCCAATTGAGCGCCTTCCTTCATGAGATTCTTGACGATCTGACCATAAGGGGTATCCATAACTTTGGCTTTACCAATATAGTTATCACCCTCTTTTTTCAGATCTGTAATCATGTGTGATACTCTTTCGAGATTAATAGTAGGTCCTGCGGGATGACCTAACTCACCGTATGCACGTTTCTTTTGAACGTTCTCACTAATATATCTGTTGACTTCCTTATCCAGAACTTCCATAGGATAGACTCTACCATTACGGTTTTGAATATTACCTTGTAGAAATACACCTTCGATAAAGTAGTCTTTACCTTCGCCGTCTTCTCTCTTTTCGGCAATGAGTTTAACTTCTTCAGTTATCTCTGTAAATAGTCTCATGTCTCTATCCTTAAACAACTCTTGCGTCGTAGAAATCTTTCGATAACTCACCGCGATCTTCTGCGGCTAGTCCGGTTAAATCTTCACCGGCTTTACGAACTCTTACATATAGTTTATGTACATTACCGTTAGGCATTGTAAATGTACGTATTCCGGCGGTAACTGTTCCTGGTGCGTCTGAATATGAGCTGGTACCAGCATTATCATATTCCCAGACATCATTTGAACCAGGTACAATTACCCATGCCATTATTCGCCTCTCATGCTAATTGCAAAGTCTACCATACGCATAAAAGATTCTTCACTTTCTTCTAGACGCTCAACGAACTTATCTCTATTAGTATCGTTTAGGAACTCTACAACATCTGAAATAGCACTAGCAGTCTGTGGATCAACTTCAACTTCAGTGCCATCTTTTAGCTCAATAAAGTGTTCGTCTTCACCTTCTGCGATAGTTTTAATATCTTCCAGAATACCTTCATCAATAAGCTGTTCTAAAAGATCGTGATCTTCTTCTAGAATCTCATCTACTACAGCCATAAGGTCTTCTTGACTAACTTCCTCATACACTTGCTCTTCTTCTTCTTTAGAGATGTGTGTGATTTTAGTCTTCTTTGCCTTACCTTTTTCGCCTTTGCGCGCATTAAGTACGTCATCTGTACCCTTAGCAGGGTAAGGCGTATCTTTAACGATATGCTTGGCTTTAAATTCTTTTTCGTCTGGACTATCCGGCTGTGCTACTTCGCCGATAATATCTTTAAGCTTCTTCGACATCTGTTTCTTCCTCAGTATCTGGTTCCGCCTGATCTTCAAATTCATCTTCTGAATCATCGACGACTTCTTCTGTTTCTTGATCATCATATGCTTCTTCTGGTTCAGAGTCTTCAGAATCGATATCACTTAGGATATCATCCAACTCTTCATCAGAAACTTCATCATCGCTCTCTACTTCATCTTGAGACATTGAGTATTGAGCAGAAATGTCATCACGTTTACCACTAATAATATCAGCTGCTTTTTGCATCATAACATTATTAAAGTTCTTTTCAACAGAAAAAGGCTTTTCACCAATTGCATTTTGAATGATTTTATTCATATCAACTTTTAAATTATCATCAGGCATTATTATCTCCAGTATATTTATATAAAACGGTCGCTCTATTGGTCAAAGTTATTTCCATTTTCAGGATCTTCTCCATCCTGAAATTCTTCGCCGTTATCTTTTTCAATTTCAATCTCAGTTTCGATTGATTCAATCTCTTCATTAGTAAGTTTAAGTACATTTCTACGTACCCAATCTCTGGAGAAATACTTACCTTCATGCTGTTCAATATCATTTAAGGTTTGCAATCTCTCTCTTAAAATCTCAGTTGATTTAAGCTCAGAGAAATGATTGTCTTCAACAAAGTCATATCTAATAAAGTCTTTCATATCGTACCACTCTTCAGTAGTACAGATACCTTTTAGTACAAGTTGCTTTTCTAAACACTTATCAAACAATTGACTAAATCTCATTCTAAGTCTACTTACAAACTTACTAAACTTTAGTTCGTCTCTAGATATCTCAGAAGCTCTACCAAGAGTAAAGCCAGCATCTGACTCAAGTCTTGAAATAGGTACATTCAATGAACGGAATAGTTTCTTCTTAAAGTATTCGATGTCGTCCATTTCACCTAGATTCTGACCACCAGGTAATGTAGTAATCTCTGTACCTCTTCCACCTTCGCGGCGCGGTAACCAGAAATCTTCTAGCATAGTCATAAATTTACGATCATCTCTAATAGAACCATCAGCAGCATCATATACTAATCTATTCTTATGCTTAGTCATCATATCAGCTAAGTATTGCTCAGCTTTCATTTTAGGTAGATTACCAACATCGATATAGAAGATTCTACGTTCTGGGGCTCTAGAGATACGATAAATTACTGCTGCATCTTCTAGTACTTGTAATTGGTTGAGAGGCTTAATTGCTTTATGTAGATGACTCAATACCATTCTATTATTTTCGTCCATAAGACCGGACGTAACATGTACAATAGAGTCTTTAGCAATTCTAAGACCATTAACACCTTGACCCATTGGATCTGGTGTAGCAGATGATTTAGAGTTAAATCCTTTATCTGCATAGATATAATATTCTTTAGTAACCTTTGTTACAACAACATTATTTTCTTTAACTTTTTTGATCTCTCTTACCTTACGGATCTTACGAGGATCAATATATCTTAATTCTTTAATACCACCACTTGGTTCTTTATCATCAATCATAGCATGATAATAAAGCCGTCCATCGATATACCACTTCTTAAAAGTGTCATATGAACTATCTGCTAATGAAAGCAGTTTATAGATCTTGGTGAATTCTTCAACAATGAGTTTTTTAACTCTTGAGGGTTGCTCTAGATTATCAACGTTAATATCAATGACTCTTTCTCTAGGGTCATTAACAATAGCTTCGTTAACAATATCGTCAATAGCAACATCTACCTCAGGTTGGATAGACATTTTTCTGTATCTAGTTACTAGTTCAGCTTCATTCTTTGCTGTACCTTCTAGATCAACATATTGCCCATACGAGCCACCTGTAGCGGTAACTTGTAACGCACCATCATCGGGCGAAGGGGCAGCAAAAGAAACAGGCTCAGACGTATTTGCCTGTTCCTGCCCTTTGCGTTTAATTTCAAAACCGAAAAGTTCTGCCATAATTCCTCACATAATTTAAGTTTAGAAGAGGCACACTAAGTGCCTCCCCTTATCACATTTATTTAGGCAGTACCAGCTGAGCCGGTTGCGCCACTAACAGTCCAATAATCGTACTGGAATACACACTGGAACTCTTGAATTTGGTCTGCTGCTTCCCAGTTCAGATCAATTTCTGCAATCTCTGCAGGATAGATACCAACGAATTTATATTCGCGAATTGGTACACCTGTCTTAGAGAACTGAGTAACTGTTGCATCTTGCTTATACGAACTTGGAGAAGCTGAACCAAAGCCACGTAGATTGTCTTCGTGGTTATTAATTTCACTACTCCACTCTTCAAGTGCATTTCTGATAAGAAAGTCTTCATCGTTGATAACTGTAACATTCCATGGAGCGAATGTTCTGTCACCTGCGATTTTAAATTTTCTACCATAATACGGCACTTCAATAAGTCCGAGCGTAGATGCTGGAATCTGAGTTGCCTTAACCATGAATGGTACTTTTAGATCACCTGCGCCATTGGCTGGGTTGTTGAACCTCACTTGGAACAGCGAGCTTCTAGCACCACCCAATGATAGCTGGGATCTAATTTCATTTACGTTAAATGCCATTTTTTTCTCCTGCTCTTAACTTAAAATTTGCCTACAACTTCTGAGAATTCAACACCAGTTCGTACTGCTACGAAGTTAAGCTGAATGAAGTTAATTGAACGAGCTGGCTTGATGTAAATGTCCCCAATGAATTCATTACGGTCAATCACCTCTCCAGTGTTGTTAGATTCGTCACAAACAACTCTAAAGTCGTAAATGCCTCTTCTACCTTGTACATCACGCAAGAATGGCTCTACTAGGTTAACGAACTGAGCTCTTGTAAACTCGTCGTTAAATTCGAATAGAGTAAACTTAGCAGCAGTTGCAATTGCTTTCTCAAGAACAATGAACAATCTACGTACGTTAATTCTATCAAATGCACTTGGCTTAGCAAGCAACGTCTTATCACCAAATAGTACAGTACCTTGACCAGGGAATGTAACTACTGGGTTAACGCCAGCTTTATAGAGAACATCTCTAAACGCCTTACGTGGATTATAACCAAGCTTAACAACGTTCTTAATTTGACCGCGATTAAACCCACCAGGTGAGAACCATGGATCTCTAACATCGTCTGTACGAACAACAAGACCGGCTACATCACCATTTAATGGTACCCAGCGATAAATATCATTGTACTTATCGTACTGGTATTTATACCCACTGTCCATCATGGCATAAGAAGAAGATCTTACTACATTTCTAAACTCAACAATGTCATCAGCAGCGTCTTTATTATTAACACTATCTGCTTTCTGAGGTGATCCGAATACTACACAATCTTTACGTACTTCACAGATATTATCAATGATGTAGTTAAACAATGCTTCTCCGTGAGTGCCGCCTGTTGAGCGTCCTGTAAGAATAAGTGATACGTCAATGTCAGCAGGATCTGAATAAAGATCATAACCTGAAGCATAATCAGCAAGACTTATAGTTGACTCACCAGAACCATCTACACCACCAGCCAGTGATACAGATTGAAGACCAGCATCTGAGCCTGTTAGTGCTGTCATATTAATACCAGTGTTCGAATAACTAGCACTCTCTTCATTTAATATATAAATCCAATTACTTAAATTGTTAAGTACTGTTTTATAATAGATTGTTTCGCCTGATTCATTTTTAGCATCAGTAGCTCTTGACAATCCAGCAAAGCGCTCTAGTATTGTTCCAGGTACGCCAGTAAATTCACCATCTTGGTCAACAACTAATACGTGAAGCTCATCACCTGAGCCTCCTTGACCAGCAGTAAATGCTGTAGTAGAAGGTGCACCATCAACAGAATTTTGATATTTCCATGTTTGGTTAATAGTTTCTGAAGTAAAGGTTTGTGCAAGTGTATATCTGCTCTTAAGAGTAATTGTACGCGAACCAGCAGTATATGTTGCATTCGGTGTACCAATTGTAATCGTAGGAGTCGATGTATAACCAGAACCACCATTTGTAATTGTGAGACTGTCAACTGTACCAGCTGCATCAACGGTTGCTGTAATAACCGCGCCGTTACCGCCGCCGCCAGTTACTGTTACAACTGGTGCAGTTTCATAACCGGTACCAGCAGTATCAATCGCGACTGAGTCAATTGCGCCGGCGTCAATAGTACCAGAAGCCTCTGCTTGAGTACCATCAAATGCATAAGCACTCTCGTTATACGTATCAGTCCCATCGGCCTGATCAGCATTTACAAAACCTGCAGGAGCTTCACCAATCGCTGTAACTTCCAGATACTGCTCACCAATTGAACCATTACCTGCCTTAAGCAGACTACCTACCTGAATAGTAGAAGTTACTCCAGTAAGAGCATCAGACAATTCAGTATTTGTTGTAGCTGTATTACCAGCTGTTACTGTAATGGTGGCTTTATCAGAACCGTTAGTAAAGTTAATTGAATAGAAGCTCGTATTTTCTGAGCCAGTAAACATTGTGTAATGCAACGCGGCATTAGCATCTGCATTACTTTGAGCAATTGCAGCTGTACTAATATCAATAGTATTAGCGAAAGCAGTTGCACTGTCGCAAATTTCTACTTGCAGGCTATTACCAAGTGCACCAGGGAACTTAGCGGCAATGCGCGCATCAGAGACTACTCCGTCTTCGAAATCGTCATCATTCTTAATTAGAACTCCAGTTGAAATACTATTTCCGCCTACAGCATTACGTGAGTCGCCTGAGACAACTCTTGACACGTACAGCTTATTACCATAAGCTAGAAAGTTTGCTGCAGTAAAAAATGTTTCTGCATTGAAGTTTGTTGGTGTTTGGAACCTAGATGCGAGCGTGACCTCACTGTCGACCAGAATTCTCTGTTCAACAGGGCCCCACCTGAACGGACCAGCGATAGCTCCTTCTGTACTAGAGACAGCTGGAACAACGGTGGTTAGATCGATCTCGGTTACATTTACACCAGGGCTGACTTGAAATCCCATGTTATGTCTCCTTTAGTATGTCATATCGACGTCAAATTTGTTCTTGTATATTTATAGAAACTGATGCCTAGACAATTTACCAATTACTAATAATTTGGTATCCTCGTTCTATTAATTCATCAGCTTGGCCATCATTTACGAAGCCAAAAGGTGTTAGGTCATCTTCAATACCAGCAGCGTGCTGTTTTTGAATAGTTTTTCTGATATCATTGTTAGATAATTCTTTAAAATAATCTTGTTCAACCAGCCAACCATATAAGACTAAACACATTACCAAATCATCATGCTTACCATCTTCAGCAGCATATGATTCATTTTTTTGTACAAAACTTGTCAGTTCTTCTAATATTTTATAATCATTAATAAAAAGCTGGTCACTTTCAATAACCGTCTTAAGATTTAGGCAACCCACACGCTTGACTTGTTTTGTAGTTCTCACGCCAAAATACTGACCAGAAGAACCAAAACCAGATGATAATACCTGGCCAGCTCTACCTCTAGCAGATGACATTAATACATTCTCTAGTTCTAAATCATTATGTAATGATTCAGCTACTGACATACCAACATCATTAGATTCTACCAGCATGTAGCAGTTATTATATTGCTTATGAAACCCACCAATTATATCAGGATAGTTCATAGGCGATATTTGATTATTTTGATAACAAGCAACAACTCTACCAGGTAGATCAGATATGTCTATTACTACAAATGCAGAATAGTCACCGTTAACACCTCTAGCTGTATCTGCGATCAATACATAATTTTTAGCAGGATCTGGCTTCTCATATATTCGAACATGCTCATTCTCAGATATAGGTCTATTATATACTAATGTCCTGAGTTTAGAAGGACTTATAAGTGTATTAGTAGATCCAATAAACTCACATTCAAACTCAATCCTAAATTGTTCTTCAGAAGTATTTCTGATAGTCTCGTTACGCCAGGCTTCATCTCTACCTGGTACATCAGCCCAATGAACATCTACTCTCTTATAGTTATTAAGATCATTCTCACTATCATTCCATAACTTATAGAATAGGTTTAGTCCATTTGGTGTTGATGTAATTAATACCTTAGAAGATTGACCAGATGAAATAGTAGGATAAACTGATGCAAAAAACTCTTCTTGAATATGTGTCGGTACGAATGCAAACTCATCTAGATAAATTAGGTTAAATGAACCACCACGAATAGCAGATGCTGATGTAGATGCTGCTAACATCTTTGAACCATTCTCAAGTTCTATGTTACCTTTATTCCACTCAACAATACCTAATTGCATCCATCTCGGTAAATGTTCGTATGCTAATTGAATACGTCCTAGAATCTCTCTTGATTGAGCTGACTTATGGGCAAGAATAGCGATCGAAAAGTCTTCATGGAACATCATATACCATAACAGGGTAGCAGCAATTGTTGTTGTCTTACCAGTCTGTCTAGGCATCTTACATATTACAAAACGTTCCTTCTCTACTAACTCTACTATGTCTCTTTGAAAAGAATACATATTAAAGGGAATTAAGCCTTGATCTATGTTAACAATTAGTATATAATTCTCTATGAAGTAGGTAGGAGACGTACTACACTTAATGAACTCTTCTACCTGTTCAGGAGTAAACTCAACCGGTACGTTAGCTCTTTTAAGATTAGGATTACCTAAGTAGTTCTCTCTATTCAGGGGCATCTACATTACCTTTATGCTTCTTAATAAGTTTCTGTAGATCACCAGTACTACCGACAAACAAATTATTATTTACTGTATTAGGGCCTTTACCGCCATCCCTATCAATCTCAATGTCCTGCTTCTTCTTAGTTATATCCATTAATGTCATATTAGCATCTGATAATGTACGTACTAAAGTAGAAACTACTTCGAATGCTCTTGGATGTTGTGACTGTTGAGCCACTTCTAGAAGATCAGTAAGAGCATGACTACCCTGTTCAATCACTTGATATAAGTTACCACGAGCATACTCGAAGTCATCATCAAGCTTAGATTCCTTAACAATGTTCTTAGCAACTGTTATATCTTTATTTATGGGTTCAAGATCCAAGAACTTTCCAATAGGATCTTTGTCTTTTTTATCCATCTGTCTTGTTCACTATAAAGTCAAAGTTATCATTTGCACTGATGTCATCCGGAGGCAAAGTAATTTCATTATTAGTAGTAGGGTTCCTAGCAGCATCTAATCCAGGTAATACTACAATCTCAGAAGCAAATTCTTCATTAGTCAAATCAAATACTCCCTCACCTGAACTTGTATCAACAAACAGCTGACTATTAGCAGTATTAATAATACCAGACTTATATCTCACTGGTCCATATACATAACCTTTTACAGTAAAGTCTAATGTATGTATTAATACCCTTCTTGATTCATAGTCACCCTCGTAGGTGTCCTCAGTATTTAGGCCATTGAAAACCACTGGTATATCTGTTTTAAGATCCGGTATATCATCTAGCGGTTTAATAGTAACAGTGAACTCAGGAGAGAAATACGGCAATATTTGCTCAAGTATTCTCACACCGTCTTCTGCATTCTTAACATATATAGATACCTGAAACCCAATATCAAATGGCGTGGGTGTATATACAGACTTAAAAGACTTAGTGTCTCGTGACCCCGGACTATTTATTTGTTTGGTAGGAGATAATCTTCTTTCAGGGGCATATTGAAATGATGTCATCTCAAATGACATTGCAGGTAATTTAAACCCTACTTTTCTTTCTAGGTCTTGGCCAACTGCTTCAATCCTGGCTAAAAATCTCTCTTTAGGTCCGTATGAAACTGGTATTCTTAATGTCTGTACGGCTAGGCCATCAGCATTAATTCTATCAATCTCAATCTTATTAAAGAGAGTACCCATCATAATGACGTACTTTCTAATAATACCGTTATAGAACTTTTGACCAAACATTAGAATTCACCTTCACTGAATGGATTAATTTCGCTAAAGTCGATGAACTCACTACCTTTTTCTTCAAAGAATTCAGTATCATCTCTATCAACGGACTTTGTATCTGCTGCACTACCAAGTTGCTCAAATAATAGAGCCTCAGGTATACCAACTATTTTGTTATTATCCAGGAGAAAAAGCTCACTATTATTAAGTATAAGAGCATTATCTTGCAGGTTGTAATTAGATGAATACTCAACTTCTATATTATCAATCTCTGTGACTGATGTATCTAATCTCTCATCACTGTATACAAAGCGCTCAATTACAATATCATATGTATTAAGGTTACCTAATTGATAGAATACCGCTTCATGTTCTACAAATTTAATTTGAAATAGAGCACCTTTTATATTTTCATCTGCACTTCTAACCCACGGTAAATATACAAGATCACCTTCTAACGGTCTCTTGAACTCTGGATCTGAATTGGTAACCTCTTCTTCAAAGCGCCTCTTTGAAATAGTTAATGTAATCTGATCTCTAATTTCAATACCGAATCTAGATAAGAATTCACCTTCACCCTGGAACCCTTCTGTATTTCTTACATACATTTCAAGATCATACGCGTCATCAAACTTACTAATAGCATCCTCAGTAAACAGGCTATCCTGATTAATTAAGGTGCGAGGCAGATAGAATGTCTGAACGCCATAGATCTTAATAGATTCTAGAATAAGATCTTCTATTAATCTCTGTTCGCCCGAGGCCTCGTAATTTTGAAAAAACGTATTAAGCGCCATGTTTATCCTATCATATCCGCAACAGGTAAGCTATAAGATGTAAGCATCTCTTGCTCAAGATTTTGTATCTCTGCAGCTGCGTCTTGTAGTATTTGACTCCCATTAAAAGTAACGTCACCTGGTAATCTCAATCCTTCAAATTTCGAAAGATTAGTACCCCATTGATATTTAATTTTAGCTGTGGCATAATTTTGTAGCCATCTATCTTTATATACATCCGGATATGTTTCAGGATCTACAATCTGATAAGCCTCAGCAATAATTCTATCACCTACCTGCACCCTCTGCCAATCCATATCAATATAAAGTTTATTAATATGCCTATTATATCTAATAGGTTGTCTACCAACAAGTAATTCTTCAATAAACTGAATATGTTGCATATTAGTGTAGTATGTTAATAGTGATTGGTTAAAAGAAGTAAGATCATATAGATCATTCAAAGCAATCTGGTATCTGATATTAAATAAATTATTAGTCGAAAGCGCATCACCGATATCAAAAATTTTAACAGCACCAATAATATTTTCAGGTACTACTAGATATCTGTTTGTAATATCATCTGCAGATACAGTCCATTTAAAGTACTCTTTACTACTACCATCAAAATGATAATCCCAATAAAATGACATTGCTTCGTCTACACGATCCTCTACCTGATCATCTTCTACGTTGATCTCGATAACAGGGAAGCCTAGCTTACGTAAGCACCAGTCTTTAAATTCTTGTCTTGTAGTTGGTTGTGCCATTTTAACCCCAGATTAATGTGCCAGTACTATCGTAAACTTTAAACACTCTATTTGAACCGTCTCTTAAATCACCATCAACATCAACATCATCAAATGTAACACTACTAGTTGTTCCAACGTCTTGGCCAATATGTACACCAGTTGCGTTAGAGGTAACACCAGTACCACCCGTTACAGCTAATGTTCTAGTTGCCGATATATCACCGCCACCAGTTAAACCATTACCAGATGTAATAGATACTGCAGTATGATCAATATGCTCATTACTAACAAAACCACTTAAATCGTCGTGAACTATTTGACCATCATTAGTAAATACACCAGTTGAGTTAGCAGTAATACCGGTATTGGCTAATACGGCAATTGTTCTACTTGCTGATATATCACCACCACCCGTTATACCATTACCAGCAGTCAAACTAACTTGCGTATGATCAATATGCTCATTGCTGACAAAGCCACTCAAATTGTCATGAACAATTTCACTATCATTAGTAAACAATCCTTCTGAGTTGGCTGTAACCCCAGTATTGGCTTGTATAGTAAATGTTCTACTGGAAGCGATTGTACCGCCGCCCGTAATACCATCACCTGCTGTAAGAGTTATAGAGGTATGGTCAATATTTTCATCTGCTACATACCCAGATAAATTATGAATATCGATACTTGATTCTGCTACACTTACAAATCCTGTAGCATTTACACTGAGTAAATCACCTAGTTTAATAACACCAGGTATTGTTGTATTAGCATATGGTATAGTTTGCGCATATGTTGTACCGTCACCAGTACCTAGACTAAAAGTAGCGTTGGATGTAGTATAGGTAAAGCTTGAAACACCACTAACACTAGCAGTACTTAATGCAGTAACTAAACCTTTTGCGTCAACAGTAACAACAGGTATTGTAGTTGTATTACCTGCGCTTCCAGCTGATACTCCAGAGTTAGGTAAAGCACTAGTATTAACGACTCCACTACTATTTGCAATCTCTACAGTACCTACTGTCAGACCGTTTTTTACTCTAAAATTTTGATTCGCCATTTTATCTTCCTATTAACTACTTTTATTTATGCTTCCACGTATTCTGCTTTAAATTTAAAAATTGTTGCAGCGTTCGAAGGTGTACCTCTTAATCTAATAGTACTTCCATTTCTATCAGCAGTATAAGTAGCCATTGCATCGCCGCTCATTAAAGTACCATATTCCGTTAGATCTACTGTACCGTTTCCATTATGTTGTAGTAATATTTCTGTTGTTTGAGTATCTGTGCCTTTATATGCTGTAATAACATATCTAGCAGCTCTATATGTATCCTCATCAAAGCTATCAATAGTACCTGCAGAATTAGCAACATCAAATGTTCTGGTAATCTGTCTTAAAGTTCTAAAATACTTTGCGAATAAAAATGCTCTACTTGCCATACTACACCTTTGTAAGTAATTTCTTAGTTTTAAATATTGTACCTGATCTCACAGGAGTAGCTGTTAGTATTACACTACCCGAGCTAACTGAGCAAGATAAATCAAATATACTAACATTAGAGAAAACAGAACCGTACTCGTTCATGTAAGCATTTGTACCATCGTGAATAACCATAGCTTCTGTAGCTTGATATTCAGACGCTGTATTGGCAGTAACAAAGAATTTTGCAGATCTATAATTAGCAGTAGGGAAGTTATCAATATTAACATCACTAGTATCTGAAGAAGATGAAGTGTTAGTTAAATATCTACTAACACCTTCGAATGTATTAATCTGTATAACATCATCTTCTACGGCTGTATCAGTAAGCGTAATAGCAGTAGCATTAGTAGTTGTATAATCGGCGCCACTAATAAGCTTAACACCATTAAGGAATACAGATTCTTCACCTTGATCATATTGTAAGGTGTTACTATCATCATCTTGACCTTCTATAACTGTAGTATTAGCAGTGAAGGTATATGTGTAGGTTTCTAGCTGTTGTACGGAAGCTTCACCAGAGCCTGATACAGAAGTAAACGATAATGTACCGCTACCGTCAGTAGATAATACTTGACCGTCTGTCCCATCGGAAGTAGGGTAGGTTATTCCATTTACTTTTAAGGATGATACATTAGCGCCAACCTCAAAGATTGCCGTGCCATTAGAGCTATATAATACTCCATCAGCAAGGTTTAAGGCGAGTTCGCCTGTATCTATATTAGATGCACTAGGAGCGTTCCCCGAAACAGAAGAACGCTTAATTTGAATTTTAGCTGCCATTTGGCTTATACCTCTTATTTAAGAGGTGAGGATTCATTATCCTCCTCACTTATTTCTATTCAGCGTTAGTATATACTTCGCTTTCTTCTTCTAATGGTTGTTGCAATGTTGCAATCTTATCATTAGCTATTTTTAACTGCGCTTTAAGGCTACAAACCTCTAATGTTTTAGTTTGTAGCTCAGTATTTACATGCGCAATATATTGTTTCACATATTCATCATTATCCATTATATTTGTCCTTAGTATGTACCGCCATCGAGAATAGCTTCAATATAAGCTAGGTCACCAGCAGCATAAGTTACTGTACCTGTTGGCTCAGTTGTAATACCTTCAAAGAAGATAAAGGCTTTATTACCTTTACTAGTATCTCGTACAAAGCCAGAATACTTCTGTGTACCGCCAACATCATAAGTTGAATATACACCAGTATCAACAGCATCAGTATCATTACCAGTCTGATTAGCAGCTAATTTAATTAAGTTATCATCGATAGTTACTGTAGTGGATGATACCTGTGTAGTAGTTCCCTCAACAATAAGATTACCGCCGACATATAATGCACCAGCAATACCAGCACCACCGGCAACAACAAGTGCACCAGTTCCTGTTGAAGAAGAAGCTGTTGTATTTTCAATAGTAGTAATACCAGCAACATCTAAAGTGCCGTCAACATCTACATTATTAAACTGTACATTGTCTGTTGTGCCGACTGATTGTCCAATATGTACGCCAGTTGCGTTGGATGTTACACCAGTACCTGCAACAACCGCGACTGCTGTACCAGTTACACTAGTACCGTTACCGGCTGTTAAAGTAGTAATATCTGCAGTACCATCAAATGATACGCCTTGAATATTACGAGCTGTTTCTAGAGCTGTGGCTGTATCAGCATTACCTGTTACATCACCAGTTACGTTACCAGTTAAGTCGCCAGTAAATCCACCATTACCAACAATGGTAGTTGATGTTGTAGCGCCTCTACCAGTAATAGAAGATAGCGTAGAAGTTGAATTTACATTGATAACTGAGCTATTACCTGCTACAGTTACATCGGTACCACCAGTAATAGTAATACTATCATTAGATAACGCAGCATTATCAACTTGTAAATTTACGATGCCGTGTGATGCATTACCTGATTGAGTTAGATTATATTGGTCGCCTGAGATAACAAGAGTGTTACCTGTAGAATTAGCAGTATAGAGTTTCTTGGCAGCAATATCAATTGCCAACTCACCTTCTGCTAAAGTGCCATCTGATGGCGCGCCTGTACCACGACGAAGTTTAATTAATGCTTGTCTAGCCATTATTGTCCCCTGTTATTTTCTAAACGGCGATGTTTTACGTTTAGCTTCTCTTACTTTAATCGCCCTATTCATGCTTCTATTATTTATATTACTTAAGTCGTCGACTACTTCGCGCAATACTTGAACCTCAGCTGTAAGCTGTTGATTCTGTGTAGTTAGGTTATTAATAATATCCTGCTGATTTAAAAGATATCTACTTAATACCTTAATCTCAGTCTCGTTGAGAGCAGAATTGACTATCTGCTTCTCCCAAAATTTCCATCTCATAATTAATATGTACCTCCATCGAGATCGCCAAATTCAACATCATTATCTGTCACAAACATAACCTGACCATTCGAACCTGTCTTAAATGCCATTGTCGAAGTATTAGCAGCCGCTAATAAAGAGTTAGCCGTAAAACTACTCACTCCTGTACCACCGTCTTTCACTTCCAGAGGGGTTGATAAACTAGTAATAGTAGCGTTAACTAAGTTAGCACTACTTAAAGACACACCAGAAAAGCCGGTGTCTCCTGAGTATTTAGCTCCTGTAATATATACAGTTTTACCATCTACTAATGAAGACGGTATATTAACACCAATAAAATGTAACGTACCTGATTGATAATCGAAATACCACTCATCATCATTACCTGAGCCATTTTGTAATAATTGTGTGCCGTTACTTGATGGGTTACCAGAACCGTCTGAGTCTACATATACTTGAATTTTATATGTTGATCCAAATCGGTCCGATATCCAGTTAATTTGATTTGTTGACCAAGTACGAAATGATTCAGACGTACTATCTTCTACACTTTCTAACTCATTATAAACAATAACAACACCAGCGTTAGATGATGGTTTTGTAGACGGAATAGAGCCTGCTTGATTCCATATCTCAGAAGGAGATATAATTAAGTTGCTCGTAATAGTCTCATCTGTCGCTAGCTTGTTTGAAATTAAATCAGTAGTTACTTTGTTGAATCCTATCTTCTTCCAAAGTAAATCTACCTTTCTATTAAGCGGTGCATCACCCGGTTCTTTTAAATAAGTCTTAACCGTAATAGTGTTAGCAGTAAAAGAATCAATTTCACTATTACTATCAACTACTATAGCCTGATTAGGAGTTAAAGTACCTGGTGTTCGCTTACCAGCTATTGCAATAGCATTATTACTCTCATCTCCGATATAGAGAATATCACCGTTTCCAGTAAAAGCAAGTTCACCAAATTCAACGTTACTTGTATTAGCGTCGGTTAAACTTCGTTTTATCTGTAATCTATCAGACATTAGAAATCCCCGTCATTAAACACACCGTAATTAGTATTACCTGCCTCTAATGTAAGTGGTACAAATGTATTTGATGATGCCTGGTATGTTAATATTTGTCCATTAGCGACAGCATTAAAGTCAACACTAAACCCCTGCACATCATCTAGGGTGGGTTGCCCTTTAATTACAGATGTAACAACAGGTGACGATGAGTCACCTACTTTAGCTGTTACGCCGTTAGTATTTCTTATCTTAACCATTAGGTAATACCAGGGGTTACAGTTGCAATGCCCTCGACAACTCTAGTCACCGAACCGGAATCGCTTGTTACTTCGATATCATATTTATAACGGCCAGGTATAATACTGTTAGAGGTTTCGTTGTTTGCAGAAATAGTTACCTCACCACCGGAAGAGTCGGTTATATTTGCAGTGAGTGCATATGATATGCTTGATGACCAATGCTTCTTTAATTTAGAAGCAGCGGTATAATTAGTTAGATCGAATGAGGCACCATTAGCCTGCGTCACAGTAACTTCAAGGCTGAAGTCTGTACCCTGTTCAATAACTATATTTGATTTAGTCGCCATTTAATACTCCGAAATGCTATCGTATATATTTAGGCTCTAGAGATCTACGGACTCCATCTCTTCTATGACATCTTCCCATACGTCTTTACTATTGATGATTGTTGAGACTGTTAATCTCCAGCAATTAGTTGATGCACAGTGCCAACTAGCGTTTTCTTGTGTAACTTCCTCAACTGAATCACCGACCATTCCACTACCTGTTGAGTCGAATCTACCAGCCCTCGCAATCCACTCTCTATCTTTATCCTTATAATCAATAATTTCATTATTATGTAAAGAGTAGAAGCTACCATCGCCTCCCCAACTATAATGCATCAATATATTGTAACCTGGTGCATTACCGTTATTATGCCATGGAATATATCCCCCGGGAGGATATAGTCCAAACAAAGCTCTAGAGTTACCGTTTAGCCATCCGTATGTAATACCATCAGCCTTCTTTGTTAAATTATATTTATCTTTAAAAGCTTGAATAGATGCAACATCTGGTAAGCTTAAAAATGGTTCTTTATTTGGCCATCCACACCATTCTGACTCATCATTTATATGTTTCCTACTCATACCAATATCGATCATCAGGTCAAGATATTCTCTACCTACTGGATTATAAAAATTATCTATAGAATTGCTTCTATCTGGTAATATTTCATGATGTGGTGCAGTTTTATATATATCCTTCTTACCCTCATCACGTCGATTTGTTGGTGAGTTTTTATATAATTTTGCATCAACTTCTTGTATTAAGATTTCTGAATAATTATCTACTATCTCTTCCACATCTTTCCTAAGACTATCTAGTAAAGATAATAACTCCTCATTAACTAAATCAATTTCACGCATTAACATTATCCAGCGGTTCCTCTCTTGGTATTTTTAGAGTAAAAACTATCTGGTGTACCAGAATTCATAACTTCTCTATTAATTGGCTTGTGCCATATAATCGGTTCTTTGGCCTCTACAACTGACTTATATACTGTATGCCAATTCCATCTTAACCCTTCTTCATCAAGTGCACCAATCTCTTTAATTTTTAGTTCAGGCATATCTTTCATAATTATATACCACAGAGTAAATTGATCCCACCCCTTATTAACATTATAATATTGAGGGTTATTATCCCACCATTCCTGATTACGGTTTATATCTAACCAATATGACCACCATTTAGTAACAGCTTCTAAACTATTCGGTTTTGACTCTTTCTTCCAGTATACAAAAAAGCCGCCATGATATCTTAAATGACGGTCAATATTATTATCTCTGATATTTTTGTTACCTTCTTCTACAAAGATAGCAGTACTAGCTCCGAATTGAGGGAAGATTAGAGTAAATGCCATATCATGATCATCATCTAATAGGTCCCATACTTCATTAATTCTAGGACTAATAATCTCCATATCTGCATCTAGGTAGCAAGTTTTCTCGAATATAGTATGTTTAAGAGCCCATAGCTTAGTGCGTCTCTCATCAGGCCCATCAGTTCGTACTTCAACTACTTGATCATACTCTTTGAACTCTTCCGCCCATTCTGGCACAGTAACAACCATAACTTTACATTCTGGATAATACTCATCTAGAGAATCAATTAAGGCTAGAGCAGAATTTTTATACATTGCATGCTGTGTAGCTACAATGATAAAACCTTTATCATATTTTGTTTCGTACAAGTTCTTCTAGCTCCTCAATTTTCTTCTCTAAGGCATCTATTCTTTGGTTATCAGTAGGTCTCTTTATCCACTGACTTCTATATTCCTTAATAGATCTAGCCATATATTCATGATAACTCTCACGCTGCATCTGTACTGCCTTTATCAGAATCAATAATAATGGCTGCAGCATAAGCATATATTTCAGTAAACGTCTGAGCTTTACGGAGTCTACGCTTTAACTTTTTATTTTTATTTTCTTTGATTTCGGGGATTTCAAAAGCTACCAACTTCTCCGCAAACAATGTTTCTTGGCGGTGGCGCTCTTCTTCTTCAGCTCGATATGTGTCTCTATGATCTCGTTCTTTACGAAACTTTTCAATATCTTTATCAGTTGCATCATTAATATAATCTTCACTATATTGTGCTACTAATAATGACCATGTTTCTGTATCACTACGATCAACAATTATATCAAAAGAACCGCTTCCGTCTTCTTTGACTTCTCTGGCTCTAACTCGCTGTTTTGTATTGGGATCTTCCCAAAGAGGGTCTTTAAATTTACGTTCGTTCATAATATACTCCACTATGTATCATTATTATAGATGCTTTTAATTATTTATGCAACTCTTAACCATAACCTTTTTATCTGTACTGACTCTTGTGATCCTACAGTTGCACCTGTAAATTGGTTTGTATACTGCCCTGTATACTGCGGACCTGTTACCGACCTATTAAAAGTATCTCCTACAGTCAGTCTTGCAAAGTTATCTGTATATTGTGCGGTATACTGTCTAGTATATTGCAGATTATATTGAGCTGTAAACTGTCTTAAAAAATTAACACTGTATTGAGGTCCAGTTGTAATCCTTGAAAAGTTAACTGTATATTGTGCAGTAAACTGTCTTGTAAAGTTAACACTGTACTGAGGCCCGGGTGTTATCCTGCTATACTGTTGAGCGTAATTAGGTCCAGTATTTAATCTGGCATACTGAGCATTAAATTGGGACCCATTGTACTGACCGGTAAATTGTCTAGTATATTGGGATCCGTTATACAGGCCTGTATATTGAGGTCCAGGATTAATTCTAGCATAATTAGCAGAATATATTCTAGTAAAGTTAATTCTGGTAAACTGTCGTTGATAATTAGGTCCATTATATTGTGCTGTATATATTCTAGTGTAAGCAGGCCCATTGAACTTGCGTTGATAATTTGGACCAGTAGTAATTCTAGCATACTTACGCTGATATTGGCCATCAGTATATTGACCATTATAGTTTGGACCATTATTAATTCTAGCAAACTTACGCTGATAAGTAGGCCCGTTAAACTTACGTTGATAGTTTGGGCCAGTAGTAATTCTAGCATACTTGCGCTGGTATTGTGGACCATTATATTTACCAACATAATTTGGTCCAGTAGTAATTCTAGCATACTTACGCTGGTATTGCGGTCCAGAGTAGTTGCCGGAGTATCTTCTTAGGTAAGTAGGCCCGTTAAACTTACGTTGATAATTTGGACCGTTTCTTAATCTAGTATATATTCTAGTGTAAGAAGGTCCATTATATTGAGCAGTATAATTTGCACTGTTATAATTAGGCCCGGAGCTACCACCTCTAATAAAGAACTGATAAGGATTTTGGTATTGTCCACCGTAATTGGCGCCTGCAAAATTTCCTCTGCTATAAATTGCATATCCAGTATTATAGTTTAAACCTGCAAATGTTCCTCGGCTAAAATTAGCACGAGCATAAGGTGTAGCATAAGTATTACCAACATATACTCTACCAAACGTATTAAATCTTATTCTAGCGTATTTACGTGTATATGAAGGTCCAGTATAGTTACCAGAATATCTTCTTAGATAGATAGGGCCATTATATTTACGCTGGTAGTTTGGACCATTTCTTAATCTAGTATATATTCTAGTATACTGAGGCCCATTATACTGTGCCGTATATATTCTAGTAAATGTGCCTCTATTAAACTTACGCTGATACTGAGGTCCGTTATATTGTGCTGTATATATTCTAGTATAGGCAGGGCCATTAAACTTACGTTGATAATTAGGTCCATTATATTGCCCAGAATATCGTCTCTGATAGTTAATTCTAGTAAACTGACGTGCATACAAAGGGCCATTATACTGTGCAGTATATATTCTAGTATAGGCAGGTCCATTAAACTTACGTTGATAATTAGGTCCTGGATTAATTCTAGCATACTTACGCTGGTAAGCAGGTCCATTATATTGGCCGTTATAATTAGGACCAGGATTAATTCTAGTATAGTTGGCTGAATAAATTCTAGTAAATTGGCCGCGCGTAAACTGTCGCTGATAGGCAGGACCTGTATTTAATCTAGCAAATTTTCTAGTAAACTGAGTTCCATCATATTGAGCTGTAAACTGCCTTAAAAAATTAACACTATATTGAGCAGAATAAATTCTTGTATACTGCTGAGCGTAATTTGGCCCTGTTGTTATTCTAGAAAATTGTTGCGTATATTGTGCAGTAAACTCTCTAGTATATTGCTGTGCATACTGTGGGCCAGTATTTAATCTTGAATATTGAGTACCTGCATATTGCGGTCCAGTATTTAATCTGGCAAATTGAACCTGATAGTCAGCAGTAAAGTTTCTTGTATATCCACCAGAATACTGTCTAGTATATTGACCCTCAAACGTACCGGTATACTGAACATCACTAACGCTTGATTTTCGATCCTCAATATCATCACTTACCTGTACCCACGTACCTGTACCTGGAGCACTAGTTTGAAACTTATATGTACCAATACCTGTAGATAAGATTCTATTTCTTAGACGCCCAGCAAGAGTTTCGATCTCAACGTCAGTCATCTCTTGTATTGATGAATTAGCGTTTGTCTTGATTGGCCTTATTACAGTAGGAGAAGAATCTGATATTTTACGCCACAACTTAAATGTTTCATATGCGCCGGCAGGTACATTAAGCTCATCTGTAAATGATGCTTTTTCAGCCCATGTACCGCCACTTGGAGCAGTATTACTTATATGATATGTACCAATAGCTCTATATGTACTATTAGCATCTGCTATATCATTTAAGATATGACTAACTATACTACCGTTAATGGCTGTATCTGTTTGCTGTCTGGCCGAACTGGAAGACCATTCAATAGGTCTTGTTATTGACTCAGTAGCAGAAGTAAGTGGCTGATAGAAGGTTGTTGTTGTGGTTGTTTCACCAGCACTTGTAGGATGGGTACCGTCAGCATCGTCAATAGATGTATCGGTAAATGCACCAATGGATGTACCTGTACCGGATGTATTAAGATCGGCTGTAAGTACACCAGTTGATGATTCCGTAGCAAATTTAATCAAGACCTTATGCTTGATATAATCCATTTCGGCAGTAGTCATCTCCTGCAAACCTATAAAGTTTGTAGTATTTGGTGTGCCTGAAGTTGTTTTTATTCGTAATGGATTTGCCACGGTTCACTTTCCCCTAAGCTTTCGTCTATTTATGCAACACGAAGCCAGAGGGTAGTGGTTGTTTCAGTATAAGAAACATCTTCGTTTGACCTAACAGTATTACCACTGAATTCCCGAGTATATTGATTACCAAGAGTTAATCTATCATAGTTACCGGAATAACCGCGCGCGTAAACATCTGTATCTGATGCATACTGAGGCCCGGTAATAAGCCTATCATAATTACCATTAAACACTCTTGAATATTGCTGCGAATATTGAGCATTGTATTGTCCTGTATATTGTCTTACATATCCAGTTACGAACCCTCCCAGATAAACAGTAGCATAAACTTGCGCATTAGGGGCATTATATTTAGGACCTACAGTTGCTCGTGTATACTGTCCTCGATTAAATTTTCTTTGGTACAGATTACCTCTTGTATAAGTGGGTCCAGTGGTTAATCTGGCATACTGTGTACCGCGAATATATTGAGTTTCAAAAGTCGCTCTAAAGAAATTTGTATTATATGTCGGTGTATATGTTGCTCTCGTATATTGTCCAGAGAATTGTCTATTATACTTCTGTTCATATGTACCTGTATATATTCTGGTATATTGTGCTCTTGTATATTTTGGGCCTGTAGTATAATTAAGCGGTGTTTCCCTGTCATAACCACCAGTATATATTCTAGTAAAGTTAGAATTACGATAATATACTTGAGTATTTGCAGGAGAAGTTCTAAAAAACAGCAAACCACCAGGCCCGCGCGAATAATACTGAGTGTAACCAGGAGATGTCGAAAAGGTTACATCTGGTCTAAAGAACTGTTCTCTCGCAAACCCTCGGCCATAAAAATCATAGCCAGTCCCAGCATATATTAATGCTTCACGGTAAAATTGTTGACCGCGCTCGTATCCGCGCGAATAAAGCTCATATGGGCCAGCGCCAGTGTATACTGTTCCTGCTTCGAGATCTGAGTTCAGATCTCCGCGATTGTACCGCGCATCGTATGAATTCCTATGATACACTGTACCATAACCAACTTGTCTAGTAAACTCGCTTGAGTATACCGGTCCAGTTACAGTTCTATTATAAATTTGCTGTGGCTGGGATGAAAATATTCTTGTATATTGCCTACTATACTGTGGGCCAGTAACAATTCTAGTAAAGTTCAGATCTCTACCATACTGAGGGCCAGTTCTTAATCTAGCATATTGTCTCGAAAATCTTCTTACATAAGCAGTTAAGAAAAATCTCGTATATTGTCCAGAGAATTCTCTGGTAAACCCTCTTTCATATTGAGGTCCATTAAATTTACGTGTATACTGAGCACTAAAGATTCTAGTAAATTGTCTCTGGAATAATTCAGCTCTATATGAATTAGTAACTCTAAAATAAGTAGGTCCAGTGGTTATTCTAGTAAAATTAGCTCTAGTAAATACTCTTGAAAAATTAAGAATATTCGGGAAGCCAGGTATACCTGTCCCTGACCCTGGATCTCTTACGTACTGCCCAGAGAATTGAGCACTAGTTGTTCTATTAAAATTTGAGGCATACGTGCTAGCGGTACCTCTTATGTATCTATTAGTACCGATTACTGTATTATCACTGGCACCACTCATGCCTGCTGCATATAACGCATTTAACTCTGCTGTGGATAAGCCAGATGATGTATAAGACAGAGCATAGTTCTGCACTATTACATTTCGCGTGTATGAGACTCTTGTATATAAAGGATTGTATGCTGGCCCAATTACTGTTCTTTGATATTGGCCAGTAAACTGCCGTTCATAGCGTGTAGGTGTAAAATTACCTGTACCATATACTGACCTTACATATACATTAGGTGCATTATTGTATTCCCTGGCGTAACCAATAGAATCACGCTCATACTGGGCAGTAAATGATCTTTGATATTGATTGCCTCTAGAGTAACTAACAGAGTTAATTGTAGGCACTCTATCTGTTATAACACCTCTTGCAATCCAAGTACCTGTTCCAGGTGTCGATGATTGAAGTTTGTATGTACCTATACCTGTTGCAATAATTCTATTTCTTAATCTCTGAGCCAACCCTTGCAATTGTGCATTGGTCATCTCTTTAATATGGCTAGGAGTAGTTGCATCAATCGTCATAGGACGATTATTATTTGAACTGGAAGAAGTAGTATCTGTTCTTCTATATAGATTATAAGTTACTTTATCGCTATCGTCTGAAGCATCATTAGTAATCTCATCATAGACAGTACTTACTGTTTTCCATGATCCAGATGCAACAGGAGTGCCTGTTGTATTAGAAGTAATATAATATGTACCTGCCTCGCCAGAGCTTGAATTCGCCGCGGCAATCTTATCCAAGGCTCTACTAATAATACTATCATTTAAGTTATTACTAGTTTGTGGTGCAATACCTGATGCGCCGTCAAGCTTAGCAGGTATAACCATACTTGATTCTGATGCTGTACTAGTATTTTGATATAAGGTATAAGTATCTGAGAGTATAGAAGTATTAGCCGGATGGGATCCGATAGCGCCATTGGCATAGTTATCAGTAAACGTACCAACACTATCCCCAATATCAGTATTAAAGATAATATCTGCTACATCCTGATTAGAAGACCCTAGTTTGGCGAGTATAACTTCAGCAGCATAGTCTAACTCTGAGTTAGACATAACAACAAGACCATCATTATAGGTCCCGGCTGGTTGTTTTCGCATTCTTAAGGGATTAGTCATTATAAAGGCCCCTTAAGATGGCCAGGCAACGGTGCCGTTAGCATAATAGATTCTTAAATCGTTAGTCCCGTCTGTAATGTCTCCTCCGACATAAATATTTTTTGCAACAGATAATCCACCAGAAGTTCTAATGGCACCAACTGTTGAGTTAGCTTGTTGTGTGCTTGTTACTGTAGTATTACCTGTTACATTTAATTTATTTGCAAGAGTAGCTACTCCGCCAATATACGCTTTCTTAGCAGCAGAAATACCACCAGCAGTTCTAATTGATCCTGCAGTTGAGTTAGCTTCGGTATTACTGCCAACTGTTACGTCACCGGAAGTTGAAATTGTAGTGGAATATGTTTCCCATCTCTTAGTTGAACTACCAAGATCTACGCCATTTGCTGAAGGTATAAAACCAGCGGTTGAGTTACCAACTCCTGATTGTACAATAAGCGATGTAGCATTAATAAGTGCAAGAGTACCTCTAAGCTCAGTACTACTTGTTACTGTTAATGAACTAATAGTCGATGTATTAAGAGACAGTGCTTCATCTGAGGCAAGAATTGATTGACCTTTAACTTCTAAATCACCCCATACAATCAGATTAGGCTGCTCATCAGGGTCGCTTGTATTTGCGCTACCATCTTTAACATCAACGTTTGCTACTGCAGTAACGGCGGTAGAATTAACTAACAACTTGCCGCCACTTAAACTAGTATTACCTGCTACAGTTAATGTACCATCTGTATCAATACTTGAACTAGTAATAACTGAATTTACAGTTGAATTACCAATGGCTAGGGATGAAGTACTAATAACCACATTACTGCCGATAGCAGCGCTTGTTGTAATTGCAGCAGTTGCAGCATTTACTTCACCTGTAATGTCTGCATCACCGCCTACAGTTAGGTCATTGCCTGATTGAATCGATGTTGTTGCATTTACAAAACCGGTTATAGTAGTATTACCTGCAGCTAAAGTAGTTCCAACAACTGCAGCGCCTACAATAGCAGCCGATGCGGCATTGACTTCACCGGTGATATCCACGTCGCTGCTAGCAGTAATATCATCTGCTACAGTTATTGCATCCTGGAAGTTAACATTGCCAGCAAAGTCGCCCGTGCTGTTAAAATCTACTGCTCCATTTACTTGAAGGCCGCCTGTTACGTTGGCAGAAGCAAGTGTAGACTTACCTACTACATTTATTGTATTACTTGCTGTAACTGCACCAGTTAAAACAGATGTTGTTCTTACTCTAAGTGTATTAGTATTAGCTTCAGATTTAATATCGACATCACTATTCGCTACAATATCTCCAGTAACACTTAATTTACCTGAAACAAGAGCATTGGCTTCAACAGTAAGATCTTCTATAGTGGCATCATCAGCTACTAAGTTCCAACGATCAACTGTAGTACCTAGATCCTTTGTTCCATTGGCAGAAGGTACAATATTTGTATCTACTTCACCAACAAAAGAGATTGTATCTGAGTTAGCATTACCGAGATTAATATCACCATTAAGATCTGTCTGACCGCTGACCTGTAGTGTATCATCTACTGCTAGATCATCAATCGTAGCGTCGTCAGCAAATAAATCCCATCTAAATGTAGTTGAACCAAGTACTTTAGTTCCGTTGGTTGAAGGTATAATATTTGTATCTACATCTGACACGAATGATACAGTATCAGCAGCATCACTTCCAAACGTTACATTAGCACTAAATGTGGTTTCATCAGCATCTACTACAAACGTATTGCCGTCAATAGTGGTTGAAGTTGAAGTTCCATCATTATTAATATCTAAGGCAGTAATCGTTGAATTAGCTTTGAACGACTGATCATTGGCTGTTAAAGTAATATCGTTATAGTCAGCAGTTAAGAAACTGCCATCCATATCTACTGTAGTAGAATTGATATCTAATGTTGTACCAGAAATATGTGTAGCAGTTGAATTAATAGATACGTTAGAAGATGAAGTATTAACATGCAGGTTAGCACTAATTCTAACCGTTTCATTATTCATTAATACCGAAGTAGTTCTGACCTCAAACTGATCACCAGTTGTAAGTATTTTTTCCTCAGTATTATTAGCTGTAATAGTAATTTGATCTGTATGAAAAGCAGTATTAGAATCAATAGACAATAGCCCACTTGATGTCATATTACCGCCACGTAAAGAGGTATTAGCAATAATTACATTAGCTTGTAATTGTCCACCAGTAGTAGTACTGTATGTGGCAGTATCAAAGTTATACAGATTCGAAGTAATAACAACATTACCAGTCGTAACCCCACCAGATGAATTCTGCTGAGCAGTTAGGGTAATTGTTAACGCATCATGTACTAACTGATTAGTACGGTCAACCCAAGCGCCGAATGTATCAGTCTGATATACAAGATTTGCATTATAATATTTGCGTTCAGCCATCTGTATTCCTCAAAATAGTATTTAACATACCTTTAATTTCTTCTAAGGTATTATCTGTCTTTTTTACTTCTGCGTGAAGATTAGCTACCTGCATCTCAATACTATCAATACGGTTATAATTACGTTTACGAATAACAGCAGCCTTGTAAGCACGCATATCAGTATTTATAAGCGCCCCAGTGCTGGGATCCTTCTGAAACTGTTCGTTATCTGTTTTAATTAATTTTGCCATATTATGCCGTTAGAGCAATTGCTCTTATATCTTGAAGTTTAGGTACCGTATTAGTTTGATCAGCTAAGAATACAACTTTAATTTGAAACTTAGTATAGTTATCGTATTTACGTCCTGATGAATCGTAATAATTTAATCTTGCCTGGCCAGCATTATCAATATATCTAAATGCAGATTGCTTCTCATCATCTAAAATTTTGTAATGATTAACACTATCAGATATTCTATCTGAGGCCTCGTATAGTACAACAGCACTCGAATTAGCAGAGCTAACTCGACCTACAAAATAGTTTTTAGAGCTATTACCCAAGTAAATTAGGTCACCTGAAGAGTAATATGTAGAAGCACTTGCAATATTTACAGTAGTACTATCAGCCGTAGTATTAGCAGTACCAGGTTGTTTATTTGTTTCATTAACTGTAGGCGATGTAGGAATAAAGTATCTAAACTCTCTAAAGTCATTAGGTCTGTTTATGTTACTAAACATTTCAGCCTGTTTTTGAGTTTGTCCGAGTTTAGTCCACTGTCTACTATTAGGAGTATCATTGTCAGCTTCGTTAATAATCTTTGCGTACACTTCAAACTCAGACCCTGGAGGACGATAACCAGTTAGATACATTTCAATATCATCTGATTCAATTCCTGATGATAGATTAACTAACTTAGAAACATATTTCGTATTAGCAGAACCTACTCCTACTAATTTTTCATTTGAATTATCATTCGAGATAGAGTTTTTAAACGCCTGAATATTAGAGATACCAGCATCAAGCAGAGGTGCTGCAACCGGGGTATTGTATTTTAATTGATTTGTAATTACAAGCGACTTAACTACATCTGTACCTGATATCTCATTTGATTTACTGTATACGGCTACTTCCATATCAGAAACTTTATTCTGCATTCCAAAGGCAATAGTTTTATTCGTTGTTTGAGTGTTCGCACTATTTCTAAATACAGCAGAAGACTCAATTCTTGTTCTCGATGGAGTTGTTTTATAAATGTGTGGTAAGTAGTAGCTTACAATTCTATTATCGACTGTTGTAATAGTCGCGGTAGCGCCTGATTCAGTACCGATAACAGTGTCACCGGCTTCAAACTTATGCGTACTGTTACTAGCAGTAGATGCAATAAGAGTAAGGTCACCAGCAGCTGGATCAAAGTGTTTGACTAAAGCAGTTGGTGTTAGTGCAGCTTCACCGTCATTTACACCAATTTTAAAACCGCCTCTAATAGTAAGTGCAGTGTTTGATTCTACTGAATCAACAGTTACTACATCAGCTATGGAGCTGTCAGCACGGCTTCTAATAACAATACTATCGCCCGGTGAATAACTATTATTAAACGCAGTAGAAACACCTGTTGCTTGTGCGTTAACTGTATTAGCGTCGGCATTATCTGTAACTAATGGTAGAGTAGTACTTACATTACCTGTATTAAATGATGCTGGGAGTTTATACAACTCTTCATCTTCTTGAAATGTACCAGTTGAAGTTTGCACTGTTAAGAACTCATAATCGTCATTAACAAGTGTAACTTGCGGGTCTATACTAAGATCAAATTGAGCTCTATAGACTCTAAATTTTAAATCGACACCGGAAATAGGCGTCCAAGCTTGTGAAGCAGAAGTAAAGAAAGCCCCTTCGCCCCAGTTAGATGTTACAACTTCTCCGGTTCTTAGATCAGCATTACCTAGCTTAGATATAAACACTTTATATGTTGGAACTTGACCGTCTGGTCTAATAGTGAATGCATACTTACGGCCAGCCTTTACATAAACAGGCGCTTTAAAATATACCATGGTTACTGCAGAACCATCAACAGATGTATTTACAAAAATATTATCATAGTGAACCTGGCTAAATGGTAATACTGTTCTAGTCGGCATCCCGGCTTCAACCGTTCTTAAGTCAAAGTTAATACCAAAATTAGGATCTTTCGCTGCAAAATGTACAGCAATACTCGTAATGTAGCAACCGTCAGAATCAGGACAGTGGTCTTTTGATATTTCAAAAGTTTGTGCTACCGGGTCATCAAGACTCTTTAATGAAGAGAATTGACCAGTAAAGCTAGATGGTTTTGTAAAATTAATTGCCATTTTTATATCCTAATTATACCGAGATGTATCCGAGGCCGATGCCCCAGCGGCCGTAATATCCACCATAATAACCGTTATAGTTACTGTTATTATTTAATCCGCCGATACCATTAACTGTAGATCCAGTAGTTGTGGTTGTATGTTTATAACTTGTGTTTGCACCATAATTGTACTCCCAATCATATGTGACTGAGTTATCCGCGTCATTATAAGTTTGGGTAGATGTATATTCGTATGTATTGTTACCCCAGTAATTATCATAACTCCATGTTGTTTCAATCTCTTTAATATAATCAGATGATTCAACTGTTACTTCTTTATGTGTATCATTTCTTACTGAAATATCAAACTTGGGTGTACGTGTTGCAATAGTAAGATCAGTTTTCTCTACTGAATAGTTAAACGCACTGTAAGTTGTTTGACATTTGGATGTTGATTGATCTTTTTTAGTAATATCATTCTCATCCATAATAATCAACTGGCGATCACCTACATTAAAAGTATCACCAGGCATGTTAAATACGGCCCATAAACGGCCTCTTGCATCTGTCTTAACACCACTGCTACCTACTTTAATACCGATCTGAACAATGTCTCTTGGATTATCATTATTCCATTTTCTCAGTGCTTTCTTAGCATAAGGAGTACCACGTCGAATATCATTATTAATTGATTTCTCATCAAAGAAGAAGTAGTGATTAGTATTTGGTCTTAGTCCTGAGGCAACAATATTTATACGCTGCGGTCTCATAAACGGATTAAACTGAATATCTTTAACAAAGTCACCTAACTTATGATCTTGTGAATCGACACCCGTCTTGGCTTCTGTAATAATTGCATCATAACTATCTGTAGTAGTAACAGTCTTAGTTTCTGTAGTAATAGTACGCTCGTAATCACGGTTGTTATACCAATAATTATTAGAACTATAGGTTTGTCCATTATGGGACCAACTTGATTGACGTTCAATATCAAGTGTACCATCACTCACTTGTGCATTACTATAAGTTACTACTGATTCTGTACCAAGGTGTGCTTGCTTATCGACTTTAACAAGAGGGAATGTATCAGAGAACGTATCAAACAATTCATTAATACCACTAGCTGTATCAATTACGATTGGCTTGGATGGTATTTTATCCTCTGAGTAACCTCCATCATATGATGGATCAATTTTAACAACTCCATTAAATCTGTAGAAGTTCTCTGTACAGAATCTATTATCTGTTGCAATTGGCTGATCAATAATAAGATGTTCTTGTGCGTTAGGCATTACCACCTGATTATCTTCAAATACTACACAGCCTACTGTATTAGCAATTTTAAGATTAATAAATCTATGCTTAAAGCTAGGAACAAACATTGTACCGCTTGTATCTTTACCAATTCTCAGCTCACCGCTAGTTGTATCAGCAATATTTAAATCTGTACAAGGATCAACAAGAATACCTGACTTAAACCTATCATTACCGTTTTCATCAGTAATAGTCATATCAGCTGTTTTCGTCTCTAGAGCATTTAATGCAGTGTAATACTCTAATCTCTTAAGTCTTTTATCAATTGCTCCGATATCTTTCATTGTATATCGAGTTGTATTTTCTTGAATTATAGCAATTGATTCATTACGTCTCTCTTTTGTTGAAGCTTCAACCGGTGTAAGTGAAGGAAAAGGAGGAATATTAATAAGACCCAGCGACAGAGAGTTAGGGCTACCAGGAGGTGGTAACGGACTAGAAGATGGTGTACCATGCTTAACTTGCAAGTACCCGGCCTCTGTAATAATTAATCTATCGACTCTTGGTAGGTAATACTCTATATCACAGCTAAACAATTTATTAGGTGCTGAGATTACAAGATCGCCACCACTAAAGCTTTCAGTTGAGACTGGATTAATAGTAGCAGAAGTAACTGTATTAGAATAAACACCTGTATTAGCAACTGCAGGTCTAAAGTCTACTACATTTCTCAGATCATATCTATTACCTGTTGTCTCACTTGTATAGACTGGAATATCGCCTGGATTTAATGATGTTGTTCCATCACTATCCTTGTAGCTTGATATAGTATAAAATCCTTTACCGCCTGTTCTAGTCTCTGATTTAAATGACTTTACTTCAATCAATAGCTTTGAATTAGCAGCTATAGTAAGCGACGGCCTTTTAGTTACTGTTGAAATACCATAGAAGTTATCATAACAGTTTTTATTAAGAATAAAGCTGCTTGTTACATCTGTATAATTATTATCTAAATAATCCCAAGATGATCCACCTAACTTAACACTTACAATCTCTTTAACGTCAGTTAGTCCTGTTGAGAACGGGCCAAGCGTAGTAGCGGCATTATTAGATGTATCAACTTTAATAAATGCTGTATCTAAAGTTTTCGATAGAGGTAACTTATTTGTTGCTCTGACGTTATGAATAACATCAAAAGTGCCTGTATACGCACCGGATACAGCACCTGTTATAGTAATTGTTGCTTCTGTATTATTAACACCACCTACAGTAATATCAACATCATCTGTATTAACAGGTTGACCGTTTCTTAGACCGCTTTGAGTTTTATTAGCAATAAGAACAAATTCACGCTTCTCAGCTCTGGAAAGAGTGCCTGAGTAGGGAAATTGTGTATTAGTAGCAGATATAGTAACTGAGTTAGTTGTTAAGTTAGCAGTCGTCTGGCTTGTTCTATATTCATAATTACAATCTATAGCAGCTTTTAATCCACTTTTTGGTAGCTGATAAATTGCAGTACTGAGGTTTCTCTCTTGTATTACTGCATTGCCATTAGAGAGTACAACATCAGCAGCTCCGCTAGATGCTTTATGTAATGAACGTACTTTCTTAAAATCAGCACCTTCATTCATATCAATATCAAATAAATATACCTTATATATGGCTTCTGCTTGGCCGGGTATCCCGTCATTATCAAATTCAACGCCTCTAACTCTGGCCTCACCAATTTTAGTACCTGTAGCAGATGCTAACGGTGTGTCTGTATCAGTAATTGCAGTCTGAACAGTATCATAGAGATCAACTATTGAGCCTTGATGTCCATCAAAGTTACCAATATATTCCTTTACTGAAACATACTGACCTAGGGACGTACTGATTGAAACATCTTCAATCGCAGCGTTAGCAATGGCTCTTGGTACTTGAATTCTAGAAGTATTAAAATGCTCAGCGCGATGACCGTTAACGTAATGTAAACCAGGTCCAATAGTTAATTCAAACTGATTGGTGGAGTTTGCTGCTGTCGTGTTAGCGGCAGTATTAAACGCATTTACGTTAGCAGGTGATTCAATATTAAGCTCATTGGTACGAACTGTATAACTACCACTCTCTTCATTTGTTCTCTTTGCCATTTCCTGGGCAATTTCATTATACTGAGTAGTAGTCTTCCGCATTACTGGTAGACCAGCCTGAAAATCCATAATGGACATAAAGTTAGCATTAGCGATGGCATCGCCAGTCGGAATAGCAACTAAGAATGGTGATAATTGTAATCTATCTGCACCAGGGGCTGTTTCATTATTAAACCCAGCTGCATTATCTAGTAGTGTACTATCTGCATCTGATGTAATAATGGTTTCATCTACCGAGAATCCAACAGAAACCATATCAGGTGTATCGTTATACTTTGAAACTACTACAAATGACTTATCAACACTTAAAAAATGTCCTTTTGAGAATACAACACCTTCTGAGCAGGTTACTGCAAAGCCTTGACCAATTGCATTATTAACAATTGAGCCAGCAGCTGTTACTGTGGCAACAAGAGTATTAGCAGTGTCAAATATTTCAATATTCTCGGTTGCACTGAATACTTTTTCGCCTGATGTACCTGTAGTAAAGTAATCAATATAAAGAGTATTAAGGTTTGGTTCTTGACTTACAAGGCCTGCTATGGCATTATTAACAACACCCTTAACTCCGGTTACTGTACCGCGCGCCTCGTTACCAACTGTTAAGCTTGCTGATAGTTGTACACCATTGGCATCAATATCTTTAACCTTAACGTAATTATAACTATCATTATAAGAAAAGCCACAACCGTCTACGATTGTACCTTCTTTGTAAATATTATTACCAAATCTACGAATCTGTTCCTGTAGAATTGTCTGCAGCTGAGTTAACTCACGTGCTTGTACAGCAACAGACGGCTTGAAAAGGATTCGCGAAAATTGCTTATCCGGATCAAAGTCGTCGTAATAAGGATTAATATTAAAATCTGTATCTAAAGTTGCCATATTCTGTCCTAGAACTCAATAATTATTCTAAATGTTTCCGACTGGTTATTGTCTCTACTTACTGGTGTAAAATTCTCAAGATATAGTACTTCACCAGTACCGTCTACTACTTGTGGTAAAGATGCACTTGTTAATTTAACCTGAGCTTCTGAAGTCTGTCCGTTAATATATTTATCAGTATTAGTAGCACTATCAGACAGAAGAAATGTATTTCTTTGGTTTGTTACTTCAAATGTACCAGTACCTGACTCCAAAGGTATTAGAACTTTAGCATTTGATTGAGACTCGCCTTGAGTAATAAGCTCATCCTCTTCTAATCCTTGTCCTGTTGTTACTTCACCTGTATATTTATATGTCTGTCTGAAGTAGGTTGTTGGTTGATCTATTGTACTTATAACAACATTTGCTCCAGATGAGCCTGTTATGTTTTCTGATGTTTCAAAATATCCTACAATATTACTAACTAATAGCTCTGTTGCTGAAGCACTGTATACGTATGCTGTAGCCAAAGAATTAGTTCCGGTGATTGTTTCACCAGATATAGCCGCAGTATCTGAAGATGATATTGTTAATACACCATTTGCAAATTTTGGATCTCTTATAATACCAACCTGCCTGTAATCATTATTTGCAGAGATTATACCGCCGCCTGTATTAGCAAAGGTTACACTTATACCAACTCTGTTAGCAAATAACTCTCTTTTTGGGTCGAACCCATGACCGTCACAAGGGGAAAGGACTGCTCTAGCATTAGCGCTAGTCTGTAAATAACTATTAGAGGACGCGTTAGTTACAAATCCTGAGTTACCTGTAATACTAATATCGGCATATGTATACCCCGATCCAATAGAAAGCATTTGAACGTTAGCAATATTATTAGCATTAAGTACTTTATTAACTCTTGCAAGAGCAGCAGCGCCAGTGCCATCTCCAACAATCTCTACTTTAGGACTAATAACAAAGTGTGAGTCATCAGCCAATGGTGTTGCGAAACTAGTATTGAGAATTATTCTCTTAGCTTGTGATGTAACAATATAATCATCGATAGTAGCAAACTGTCCAGCACCGGTTCCGTGATCAATATAAAACGTTGATCCTTTATAAAAGTCATTATTAGGTGAGAGTAGATCACCAACTCTTACAACATTACTAATATTAGCAACGGCGTTAGACTGAGCACCAGTAATTTCATCTACTTCTGTAATTGAACCTTCAACGGACGTAATTGTAATTGTATTACCATCTACGTTCGAAACTATGGCTGTTGATGACTTAATTCTACCTGTTAAGATCGCTGCAGCAGTATTAGTAGAGCTAGTAACTGTGATTGTTGGCGTTTCTTGATATGACTTACCTCTATTGGTTAAATTAATACCAGTAATACCGCCAGTAGAGTTAGTAGATAGTGTAGCTGTAGCTGGTACGGTTGGTGATCCGCCAGTAATATTAATTGTATCTGTATTACTAAACCCTAGCCCGCCATCAGATATTAATATTGCTTCGAGAAAAGAGGTTGTAATCTCTTCTTTGGTAAAAGTATTACTTGCATTTACTGTTGTCAATACTAAACTAGTTGTACCAGATACTTCTAAAACTTTATCATCACCACCAACATTTGTATCAGTTATAAATCCTTCGGCATAAGAACTATAATCTTGGCCAGCACTGTCAATACTAATTTTATAGATAGCACCGTCAATAGCAGAAGAGCTCACAGCACTATTTGCCACTACCGGCATAAAATCTTCAGTAGTAAATTGATCCCATGTAGCTTCAGGTACAGAATACATATACTTCCACTGATAGCCATCAGTAACTGTAGTATAAATTTCATCCCCTTGTACAAATTCAGACTTAAGTGGGCTCTGAGTTGATCTTTGCCTACCATTATTGTCTAAACATTTAAATACATTATAATACGCACCTTCTTTAACAGCTACGTAGAATTTTTTAGTAAATAGATTTTCAGTATTATTATCATACTCATCATAAATTGTACCAGATTCCCAAATATATTTTGGTACGACATGAGCAAGATCCTGGGCTCTAACCTTTTTACCGCCGATCATGTTGTCATATACATCATGGAATGTACCAGATATGGAATTAAGTGGTTTAGGTGGATTATTATCATTTTCAAACGGCAAGTGATTACCGTAAAACATATACAGCAAATTATTAGCGGGTTCAGTAAGTGATTCAACGAACTGCTCGGCTACAAAGATATCAAAGTTTTTAGGTACAATATAGTGTGACATTAATTCATCCAGCTCTCATACGTGTTAGCTACAGTAACATGGTGGTGTGTATTTGCTTCATCCTCATCGGTGACATCAACATTAAGCGCAAATATCTCTCTAGTCTTAATAACTTCACCAAACAATTTAAACCCAGCAACATGCAACATTTCTTTTAGTATACTCGAGTATTTATCTAATGCTGAGCCTGTCTTTACAACATAGGAATACTCTTGATAATAATTACTATCTTGTATCTTGGATGTATCATTTAAGAATGATTCACTAGATATCCATCTACCTGGACCAACACCCTGTTTCTCAACAATGGCTTTACCGCTCGATATAAACTGCGAGTTACTCATAACGAGATTAAGAGTTGTATTAGGCTGATACCCATACCCTGAGTTAATAACCTCTACCTCAGTAGCTACTCCGTTAGCAGTTTGTACATTTGCAGTAACAACAGCATTTAATCCAATAGGAAGGCTATCTGGGTCTTGAACAACATTTATAATATTAGAATTTGCTTCAGATGTAACACCTGCTAAAGATGCGCCAGAAATAAATGACTGGCCGAAGCTTAATCTTCTAATCTTAAGATCAAAAGTGCCATCACCATTATTTACTTTTGATTTTAATGTACCAGTAGCAATACTAGTACCATTACTCTGAGTGACACCGCTCGATGCAGGCGTGATTGTAGCATTAGTTGAAAGCGTTATAATATCAGCAGTATCATCAAATGCCCCAACTGTATCTTTAAGGTTTAATACAGTAGAGTTTACTGACTCAACTACACCAGTAGCCAAAGTATTATTTTGTCTCACACCTTCACCAGGAGTAACAGCAACAGTATTACTAATACTTGAATATACTATATCATACCCTGGGAGATCCACGGTCTGAGTGAGTCTTTCGCCTGTCTGATAGAATCCCTGCAGGTTGTCAATTGTCACTATAAAATCACGTCTATTAAAGGCTGCAATGTAATTATTTCTTATAATAGGTACAGGAGTAAGAGAATAGCCAGCGCCTGGATTAATACCAGAGAAAGAAATAATCTCGCCAATATTGGCAGTAAGGAAACTAAAAGCATCATTAAGGATTGTAGTATCATCCGCTTGTGGTGATTTAGTAAACCCAATTCCAAAATCTACATTAATAGATAAATTAGCACCAGTACCAGAACTTGTTGTAATAGTAAAGGTCGGTATATCATCATACCCATTACCCGGGTCTGTAACATTAATACTTACAATAGAGTTACTTTGAACATTTAGTGTAGCGGTAGCGTTTAACTCAGGACTACCGCCTGAAATAGTAATTGTATCAGTCGGGTCATACCCTGTACCGCCTAGTGCACCAAAACCAGATACCGTCGCAAAAGCATTAACACCTCTGTTTGTAATAATATCGGAAGTACTAAATGCGCCGTTAGAACCGTCATAAATTATAATGTTTGTCGCATTTTGTGATTTAATATATGCTTGCGCACCATCACCTTCTGCATTCATTATCGCATAAACATTAGCTCCGGAGCCAGTAGAAGTATTAATTGTAACAGTTGCCTGCCCAGCATAGTCAGCGCCTGCTGATGTTAATTCAATTGCTGAAATACTGCCTGTATTAGTCGTAATTAGAGTACCGGTAGCGTTACCAGATAGAGTAACTGTATCTGCGTTATCATACAATGAACCAGCTGAGGCAATAAAAATAGTATTAACATAAACATTAGCAGAATAAATATAATCTCCATTACTAAATTCGCCGTTAGATTGATGCGCATGGTATACAGTATTACTTAGTGAGGTTATATTTAATTGTGTGTCAACTGTAATACTTTCAATAACACCGATATTTGAATTTCTACCTTCTACAGAGACATCTGTAAATACAACATTTTGTGAATTATTACCACCAATAATATCACTGTAGAATGTTAAACTCTCTTGTATTCCAATAGCACCAATTTCAAAATCAGCAGGTGATGTATAACTACCAACAACGGAAACATTTGCAAAAGTATTACTATCTGCACCCTGAATAAAAGTACCGGGCCCAGAATAGAATAAGCTTGTATTACTATCAATACCTGTTCTAAAAGTATTACTTACTGTATTAGTAACAGTACCAATAAATCTACCGGACGTTTCAATATTGGCAGTGCCAGAGGATAGAGCATTCTCTGTTAAAGTACCGGTATGAATATACGAAGCATCATCAAAATTGCCGCTTGTAGTAATAATAGTTAAATTACCAATAGCATCAGTAGAGTTAGCAGTTATACTATTTGCTACAACATAACCTGAACTTACATTTGTATCTGTTGAGTTAGCGCCCTGGATATAATTATCATTACCCATTATCAGACTGAGATTAGCTCCGGTACCGGAAGCCGTAGTAATATCAAATCTAGGCGCGCCAGTATACCCAGCACCGCTTTCATTTACGGTGATTGACGTGATTGCACCGTTACCATCTGTTACTACATTAGCGGCTGCATTACCAGCACCAAATTCTATTACGTCAGTATTTGTATAATCTACACCGCCAGCTTTAACTATAAAGCTATTGACAAAACTTGCATTAGTGACATGCGTATAAAAATTTTCAACGTTGGCTTCTTTTTCAGAAACGTTTGAACCTAAGCCCGTTATTGTTATTGATTGTATGGGTTGGCTTACAGTCTCAAAACTCCAAAAATCTTCAATATCAGTATTTGAGTTGACTATCTCATTGATAATAAGTGTAGTATTTGAAGATAGTGATTCTGTATATACATTTGATACAGTAAATCCGTAACCTCCGTCAACTAGCTGAAAATCAACTCGACCTGCTAAGTTTTCAACAGCAGTAACTTTGGCCTGGCCGCCGCGGCCTGATTCACTCTCAATATCAAAGATATCACCAATTCTAAAGCCTTGTCCACCTGATTCTACCTTCACTTCACTCAAAGAGCCAATCATAAGTGGGGCGCCGTCCATTGAACCGTCAGCTGTAATAATCTCACCCGTTTCAAATGAACCAGTTGAGCTAGTAATATATGCAATATTAATTTTTTTATTATTGACTGTTTTCTCAATAACAGATTCACAAAAGGCAGTTACTCCAGTAGTACCACCTACAATCTGATTACCAGGGAATAATTTTGTTTTTTCGGAAACTGACAGTTCAATATATTCTGGCTTTAACCATCTTGTGCTGGATGGTTTAAGTACTCTTGAACTTGGCAAAAATACATCTACCTCTTGATTATAGAGCAGTTTAATTAAAAGCTCTATACTACGGCTTGATCCTTTTGACTGATAAAGATCAGATATATGTTTTAAAATGAAAGTTGAGTCTGCTTCTGTGGTTAAAGGTGTACCGGCAAGAAACATGTTTTTAAAGTTTTGTGTAAACTTATCAACACCAGATTCAATATCACGTGCATGTCTAAGGCCACGTAACTCTTTAGTATTCTGACCTTCTTGTTCTAGAAACTCATAATAAGCAAGAATAAAATCAACAATAGGACCATTGATATCCTGATAAAATTCAGGAAATTGGTCACGTATAAAGTTGCTGATGTATTCAGGAGTAGGATTCATTATGATCTACCTTGATTAACTATGACCTCAATATCATTATCATTAAGCTGTAAAATTGTATCTCTAACAGACATCACGTCTTTATTCTTAGGTCTAAAGTACATTTTAAGAGATCCAGTAGCTTCTGAAATAGTAATTGGTTTAATTGTAATATCACCGGTTTTATAATTAATTGTTCCAGCGTTATTTTTTAAGAAAGTGAAGGTTGTGTCACCGCGTACAATAGCTAGTATACCGTTACCAGCATCAATAAATCGTGCAGCTGAATCACCCAAATAATTAAAAGTTGTTGATTCAACGGCAGGCTCGTAAGTGGAAACCTTAGTAAGAGTAGATAGATTTGAATCTTCTTTCAACTCGTTTAAAGTTTCCAGATTATATGATCTTAATGTATTGGATAAAGGTATAATTGTGTAAGGGTTTAATTCGGTCTCTGACCCCATGATACTACCATCTGTTAAGTCAACAGCAGCAAGAGCTTTTGAGTTTCTATATTTTTTATTAAATCCATTTAAGTTTACTTGCGCATAATTGTTTAATGCTTCTCGTCCTCTTGCACCTATAGTACTCGGTGAATCTGATGATGCACCGATATCATAAGTAATAGTTAGTTTTAAACTTAAGAATATAAACTTTGGATCAACAACAATTGCATCAACCCCTACAGGCGTTCTTGTATTAATAAACTCTTCTATCTCTTGCTTTTTAGCAAGTGAGACACCATCAGTCTGAGTGAGATCAACTGCCAGTAGTACTTTACCATATCTAGGTGGATTTGAATCTTGACCACCAAATGCAGCAATATTTTCAATTTCAGGAAATTGCTGTTTAGCAATTATTTCATAATCATTAGATGTAACTGCGCGCTCTTGTACTTGGAAAGCTCGCGGAGCATTCTGTTTAATACTTACTAATGATTCTCTATCCGCGCCGCCATCAGAATTTGCTACTGTAGTAATGATAACGTTTGAATATCCGCCTACTCCTGATACAGAAGTAAATTTAGACGCACGATTAGCTTCAGCATCGCTTACTGATCTGTATGTTACTTCAATAATATTACCATTAACCGGCTTGCGACCAAATACACCATCGCCAAATGATATTTTATATTTAAACGATTCAGTAGGTTCTACAAAGTAACTATTTGATTCATGGTTAATGCCAAATATAGTAGAAGTCTTAGACCACTCGGTATTAGTGGAAACAGTATTTGATTCACGAACTCTTACCGTAATATTAGAAGTATCTACACCCTCATTAGAAATAACAGCACTAAAATTATTAGATCCGTCAGCAGTAAAATATTCTGTAATTACTTGACCTTCAATAACCGAAACATTTGATGCAAGATACTGTGCCTCACCGTCAACTTCTGTTGCAATAATAGTAACATCTGAATCAGTTGAGAAGGTAAATGTTTTTCCTCCTACTGTAGAAGTAAATTTTGTATATTTGTCCATATTAATGGAAGAAGGCTGGTCAGTAGGATATACTCTCACGTTAATTCTGGCAGAAGAAGCTGTACAGGATCTCGGTAGATAATTTAATTCTTTTGCATGCGAGATTACACTCTCTCTAATAAGCGCTGTATCGAGAAACATCTCATTAGCAACCATATTAGTGTAAAAGTTATTTAAGTACGTGTTGTAGCTTAATACATCCAACAGCGTATTAATATTCGATCCTTCAAAGTTATAGTCTTGAATACTAGACTGTCCTTTGAGAAAGTTAATTAGATTGGATTTAATTGTATCAAAGTCCAGATCTACAACTGAAGTAGCAGAATTTGCAGCCATTACCGTGTCCTATCTAAAACAAAGCTAAAAGTGCGCGCTTCTTCGCTATTGATTGGTTTAAAAGTAATTTCGACCTCGTATGTATTATCATCGCTTCTTGGTATAATAATAACATCAACTAGTACGCAACGAGGTTCGTAGTTATTTATAGTATCAATGATCTGATCTCTTAAAAGTTCAGATGTAACTGGTGAATAATTTTCAAACAAAAGCCCGAGAATTCCTGAGTTAATTTCAGGCTGAAATAATCTCTCATATCTATCCGTAGTAAGAAGATTAACTATTGAGTATTCAATTGCTTCTTCATTTGAACGAAGCATTATATCACCTGTCGCTGGATTAGGAGCCAAGTCGTTTCTTAGATCAGAATATACTATTTCTATTTTTCTTTGAGTCATGTCTTTATTTATAAGTACCTTTATACTAAGCTGATCTGAATTTGCTCTTTACGCGTGCAATAGCCTCATTAGCGGCTGTTTCAAAATCATCAGCTTTACCGTAATAATCAGGCATTAATTCCTTAGCTTTATTATAGTATTTGTCCCAAATCTGTGCATCAGTCTGAAAATCCCAAGTTAATTTATTTTTCTTCTTTAACAGAGCTTTTTGTCTTTCTCTTAACTCATCTGTTGGTATTTTTGATTTACGGTATTTATAGGGATCATCACCGGCCACCGCGAATACCTGTACCCATAACTCAGGCCAAGATAAGTCAAAAACTTGCTGGTTAAGCTTCTTAGTTTTGAAGTATTCTCTAGTAGCTTTATACGATACAGAATCGAGGCCACCACCAGCCAGCGCTTTAGTGGCTAGCTTATACGAAAATGCTAAACAACGTTTATTTCTCTCTTGCTGCTCACTCTCAGTTAATGGCAGTGTTTCTGAACGTGTCTCTTGTATCTCTTTATCAACCTTTTGCTCTTCTTTTATTGCTTCTCTATTTTTACCGTCAGCAGTTACATCAACAGATGCTGCCGTAGGTGCAGTTTCAACAAACTTCGGAGATACTGGGATAGGCTCAGGCTCAGGTACCTTCTCTGCATCAGTTTCAGGAGCTGTGGCTGGGGTTCCTTTTTTAACTACTTTATCAGGCTCAGCTTGATCAATTTCTAAATTAGGTACCTTTTTGCATAAATCGTCTAGACTAATTTTACCAGATAAAGCATCCGCTTGTAACTTATCAAAGTCAGGTATCTTATCCCCAAACTTGGCTTTAATATCATCTAGTTCTTTCTGTAGTCCTTTTGGACCACCAGCTTTTAACAAAGCTAAAGGATCATTTGCAATATTAATAACACCACCAATTTTATCTTGCAACTTATCTATAACTGGTAGTTCAGGAAGTTCAAGTTTAGGTAATTTGAGATCTGGTAAATCAGGTAGTTCTGGTAATTCAATCTTAGGCATCATCTCTTTTATAGAGCCTTGAATATCTGCAGCAGCTGAATTTAATTTATCGCCTAGACTTTCAATTCCGCCTGCTACATCGCCTTGTAATTCACCAAGGCTACCTTTAACTCCATCGAGCTTACCTTTAAGCTTATCAAGTCCTTTTCCCGGTCCGCATGCCATTACTTAGGTACTCCTGTATCTGATTGCGCTCCAGAAGGTGCGGTGGCTGATCCTGTATGAGTATGAGTAACAAGACTAATACCGGCTTCACCGCCAAGAACATCAGTACTCGCATCAACAGTACCAGTAACAGCAACATCATTATTAATAGTAGTAGACTCAGCATTAGTTGTTTGCGTACCAGTAATATTTTCAGTCATATTATTATTAGCAGTAATAGCAATATTATTATTAACAGTAACAGTCTGATCATTACCTACTGTTAGAATCATATTATTAACTGCGCGTATTGTGACATTACCACCAGCGGCTAAACTAATATCTTTTGGTGTTGCAAAGTCAATAGATCCGCCTCTAAGTCCCATATAGGATCCAAATGTTGTCTCTTTTAAGTCAGCACCATAAGTAATATTAGTTTCATCCGTAATTGTTTCAGTATGGGTTGATCCAACAGAAATAGTTTCACTACCCTCAATCGAAGTAATATCATTACCAGTTATTCTGATGTTATTATTACCATTTAGTTGCGTGTTACGGTCAGATAGAATTTCAATAATTTCGTTACCACCAATTTTAGTAACCCTATCCCCACGAATTGTTACAAAACTGTCGCCATCAATCTCTTCATATTTATTACCTTTGATTAGAGTTTTACAGTCACCGTAAACAGTTAAATTCATAGTACCGCTAATTAATACATTTTTATCTTTTACATTAATCTCGTAGCCGTCACCGACAACTACTACTGTCTTTGATCCGTCGACTTTAATTTCTTCAAACGTACCTGATCTATGATGGTTATGTATTCTCTCGTGATTAGGAGTATCGTCAACCTCAAAAACGTGACCTGACTCTGTCTCCCATACGTGATTATAAGGGTATTGTGTATATGCCTTTGGCTGGGCATCATCATCAACCGGATCTTCTGCAGGATCAAACTCTTCTGCAGTTAAAGTGGGGTGAGGTTCATGCCAATATTCTCGTGTTTTATTACCTTCATCATCCTCTTCATAAACCGTATCTGGTTTATTATCTAATACAGATTTTACGCTAGGGGCTGTTGCAGTGGGTATGCCTTGATTATCAGTCCCTGTCTCTCTAGTCACTCGTCTATTAATAAGACTCTCATGCCCTTCTGGGTCACGAGATAATCGTGAGAGATCTGACTCATTTAGACCATTATTAATATCTGTAGTTTTAGGATATGTACCAAATGGGTCATTAAAACCTAAACCAATATTAGGCGGCTCAGTAGGTATACCTGCAATTGATCCCATTATAAAAGGTTTTTGATAACCTGTATCAATAAAAAATCCCATCACGAATGAGCCTTCTACAGCACCTGTCCAAGGTCCACCTACACCGGAAGTAGATGCATTATGAATTGGAAAGATAGGCGTAGCCCAAGGTAGAGATGATGTAGGCTGTTTGGATATATCATCCGAGTGAACATTAAACCATCTCACTTGCAAACGTCCCATCTGTAACGGATCGTCCCTATTTTCAACAACACCAAAGTGCCATTGAAACCTATCTACTTGTAAATTTGACTCAGGCATTATTCCTCCACTTTACTCGCATCAACAGCTCCAGGCCTAATTAACGTTACTTCTTGTGTATACGTTGAAGGTGTGAACATATGAATTAAGTCTTTAATAATATATTTGCCAGATAATGTTTTATCTAAAGGCTTTTCGTTATTCTTACCAATTGAAAATGGTCTTTTAATATTTATATCTAATATATGACCTGCAGCTAGATCAGCGTTACCAGGTACTTTAATTTGTACTGTATTATTTCTAACAATTCTTTGCATTGACCATTTATGTGGTAAAAAATCATTAACAGTAAAATCAGTAGTAGTACTATCTCTATAAACCCAATGTGTCTCAGTAGGTACTAATGCTAATGTCTTTTTAAATTTTTCTGACATAATAAGCTCTTTACCCTCCATATTATAATCTTCATCTAAGAAATTATATTCAGTCGTCTCTACACGTTTATGAGTATAACTTAACTCTTTAACTTGACTACGTAAACGGCCAGTGCTACCGAGATTAAATAGATTACTTCTACTAAGCTGTCTCATACTACTAATAGTGTACAGAGCATTAATATCAGTAGGATTAAATGAACCTCTTAGATGATATGTATGAGTTTCCGCATTAAATGGCGCTGCAAAAAGAGCCTCAAAGTTAGTAAATTTAAATCCATCTAATGTTTGATAATAAAACCATATGTCTGATTTAGTTGCAGAAGGGTTACTTGCCCATCCAACTAGATACTCCATTGCTTTAAAAGGCGTTTCACTAGGTATAATAAAATCAAAAACTCCTACAGTGTCATCAGCAATAACAGCATTAAATTCTGGACGATATATTTTAAAGTCTTCTGCCTCAAATGCATTTTCTAATCTATTTGATAGAGCTTTTGCATGTACTTTTTCTACTGCGTCTTTTATATTAGTACTAAAGGCTTCATCAACATTATGGAAGGCCTGCTTATATGCATACTCTGATATCAGAGATATCTCTATACCGATACCAGCACTTTCGACACTATGTCCAATATTATTAATGTCTACAATTCTAAGAACACATTCGCGATTAATTGTTTCCTTTGACGTGTTGGTTTCAGTCTTCCAACTCGCGACTACAATTTCATCGCCTGTGAGAGGGAATCTGTTTATTATATCAGATAAATCAGAAATTTTACAAACTGCAGAAATGGAGTTACTATCAATACTTTCTATAAGAGTGAACATATCACACATAGGAAGTAGATCGAGAACTACATCTTCATCTTCATTAAGTAAAAGAAGTGCAGTTAATGCATTCTGTCCCGGTAAACGTATTTTATTCTCAGCCATTACTTAAAAGCGCCTTTAAATTACTTTCAGCAATATCTGCATATTCATTGCTTAACAGTTTAATAGAGCGACGAGCTTCATTTGCTTCATCTTCTTTGTCATAAGAATAAATGGGCGTCCAATTTACTTTATTAACATCAGTTGAATATATATAACTTTCTTTACTAAATACTATTCCAGTTTTAACGTTATTAACGACTTCATTGTACCCAATTAAATCTGCTTTAGCCGTTGCTATTGATCCGTACTTCTTAATTATATAATTTTCAAAAGTGAAGGTATCCATAAGCCACTCGTAGTGTGGGTCAACAATATCGTTAGACATATAAACCAGCCATACCCTATCGGGGCTATCATAATATTGATCAGCAATAATCCAGGGTTGATCACCTTCTTGAAGCTCATAATCAAAATAAGTATATCTATTAGACTTTAATATATTAGATAACTGTACTCTAGCTAAAATATTTTTAACTTGATGGTTATCATATGTAATATCAGGAAATTGTTTAAAATATTTCATTTATTAACCTGCGCTTTCCGTCGAGGCCTTAGAAGTGACACTCTTCGAGAAGTCATCTCTATTGATTGGTTCGAATTCTTTAATTGATAAAGATAAAACATATGCTACAGCTTCACCTGATTTCATAAAGAAAGAAGCACCGTCAGGGGCATAATCTACTTTTAATGATGTTATTACACCAGGTTTATGCGGTTGACTTGCAAATGTACCTTTAAACCCGTATTCAACTATATCTGGAAAATCATAAAAGAATTCATCTATGCCTTGACCTGGTTTAGGCATCATCCTTAGTCTAATCTCATGAATAATTTTATTAATTGCTGTAACCTCTCTCGCATTACGAGGTATCATCTTAAAACTAAAAGTATGGTTTCTTAATGGTACACCATCAAGCAACGCTCTTTCAACAGGATTTTGTGTTGCACCAAATTTTAAGTTGAGGGCTCCTTCAACACCGGCTCCGCCAACACCTAACATACCCGCGAGCTTGGCTGCTCCTTTGACACCCACACCCCCGGTTTTTTGAAGTGCCGATAAACCTAAAACAGCTGCTGTACCTTTACCTGCTTTAGTCGCAGCTCCGCCGCTTGTGAGTGTTTGCATAACTTGAGCTTTAAGTTCATCAACGCTACTCATACCACCATTTTCTAATGCCTCTAGCCCGGTTCCAGCTAAACCTAATTGTGTATCTTTATATGCAACACTATATTCTTCGGTGAGCTCTCTAGGCAACGGTAATACAATATGACTCTGAAGCTTCTCAGATGGCTCATTAATATCAGAGCTGTTACCGGAAATGGCTCCACTAGTAGCACTTTTATATGAGTACGCTTTAAATTTTAAAAAGAAGTATTTGATCCCAATGTCTTCTGGAAATTGTAACGTTGATAATTGACTTGTACGTTGCTTTTCTAAGATCTTATTCCTGGGACTTTGAGTCATATCCCTTTTTGCTTTTTTCTTTTTATTAAAAATCCCAAGCTTATCACCTACAGCTTGTACTGCAGCAACTTTGTTTGATATTTTACCGATATTGATACCCATCTGATCCTACCCTATAAATAAATGTATGGCGTATAAAGGAAGGTTCAAACCAAGGAACCCACAAAAGTATTTAGGCAATCCTACAAACATAATATACCGAAGTTTGTGGGAGGCTAAGCTTATGAAGTATTTAGATGACCACTCTGGAGTTTTGGCATGGTCTAGTGAGGAAATTGTTATACCTTATAGAAGCCCTATGGATAAAAGAATACATAGATACTACCCTGATTTTTACGTTAAGAGAAATATTGATGGTAAAATTAAAGAGACTATTATAGAAGTTAAACCATTAATACAAACTAAACCGCCTAAGAAATTAAGTGGTAAGAGGCCAACTGCTAAGTTTTTAAGAGAAGTAAAAACATATGGTATAAATGAAGCTAAATGGAAAGCAGCAGATGAATTCTGTAAAGATAGAGGATGGGATTTTAAACTCATGACTGAGAAAGAGTTAGGCGTATGACAACGAAGAGATTTTTATTCCAACGTATTCTCAGAGAGGGTATAGAATCAGGGTTTAAACCAGGTAGTTCAGAAGAGTCACGAAAGTGGTTTAGAGACAAAGCTGGACAGCTAAAGGATGTTAGACCTGATAGATTAATGAGATCTAAAGGCGCTAAAGATAATGCAACCTCGAGATTATTTCATCCAGGAGATATGTATCTGTTTCAATATGATGCCAAAGGTAAAGATACCCTACCTTACTATGATAGATTTCCTTTAATAATGTTAATAAAAGATTATCCAGGAGGGTTTATGGGAATTAATTTTCATTATCTACCTCCTCAATTAAGAGCCATTTTAATGACTAAGATGTATAGCTTCTTATCCGATCAAAAATTTGACGAAGAGACGAGATTACAGCTAACATACAATCACTTAAAGTCATTATCTGGCAATGCTATTTGGAAGCCATGTATTAAACGTTACCTAAATAATCAATGTAAGTCTAGATTTATAAAAATACATCCTGCTGAATGGGATATTATTTTACAACTTCCTTTAGATAGATTTGTCGGCGCGAGAAGAAGTACTATCTACAAGGATTCAAGAGAAGCGAGTAAACGTTAATGTCCTTCAATATTGAAGAAATTAAATCTACTGTTAATTCAGTGAAGGGGCTGATGAAGCCTAATCTTTTTGCTTTGCGTATTACATATCAACCCAACACGACTGGAGAAGAGAACAGTAAAACAGTTGGCTTGCTATGTAATGCGGTCAATTTACCAGGTGTAAGTTTTGCTACTGCGGATGTTGCAAGACAAGGGTACGGGCATTTAGAGCGAAGAGTTGCAAATGCCATCTTCCCTGCAGTCAGTGCAACATTTATGCTCGATAATAAAGGTCATGTTCTAGAGTTTTTTGCTAACTGGTCCAGGGCAATGTCATCTTTTGCACATCAGAAGGGTGAGTTGTCACAGGACGAAGTTACTGGAGGTTATCTCGGACAGGTGGGTTATTATGATAACTATACTGCCAATATTGAAATAATAGCATATGCGCCCGATGCCAGCCAGATTGTTGTTTATACTCTTAATGAGGCATACCCGGCTGTTATAGGTGATGTTTCCTTGGGGTGGCGGCAAAATGATGAAGTAGCAGAATTGCAAGTTCAATTCAATTATAGATTTTGGAATAGTACAGTATTTGACCCGGCCAAAGGTGCAGAAGATGATAAGGGTTTAAATATATTCCAATTCGTTAACAAATTAAACGGCGCTGTGCAAATTGCAAAGTCGCTGAAAAGACCAAGAAGTATTGGTGATGCGCTCAATGTTATAAATAACGGTGAGACATTGCTTGGAGCCTTTAGCTAAGAGCTAAACATTTATTATAAAGTGAGGATATAATGGCACTACCTAAAATTGACACGCCTGTTTTTAATTTAACCCTACCGTTTTCTGAAAAGAAACTAAAGTATAGACCTTTTACTGTTAAGGAAGAAAAGATTCTACTGTTTGGACAACAATCAAAAGATTTATCTCATATTGCTGAGAGTGTTAAACAAGTTGTACAAAATTGTGTTGTGAATGATGTAATTATTACAGATCTTCCTTCATTTGAGGTTGACTTTCTATTTTTAAAACTGAGAGCTGTAAGTGTACAAAATATTGTGGCTCTTAAAATTAAAGATGAAGATGATGAACAGTATTATGATGTTGAAGTAGATTTAGATGAAGTTGGTCTTATTAGTGATACTACTCATAGTGGATCATTTAGATTAAATGATGATTATTCAGTCAAGTTAAGATACCCTAGTTTTAATAATGTTGAAACTGTTACTGCCAGTCAACAAGGGGAAGTTAATCTTGGTAAAGTTACATTTGATCTTATAGGCGAAACTATTGAATCTGTATATAATGATGACGGTTCTGATGTTCACTTTTTGAAAGATTATACCAAAGAAGAGCGTGATGAGTTTTTAGAGTCATTAACATCCAAAAACTTTCAAGACATTCAAGAATTTTTAGGAGCAGCTCCTCAAATTAAACATACTATTGAATATACCAGAGAAGATGGTACTGTTGTTGAAAGAGAGCTTAAAGGATTATTTGATTTTTTTTCGTTTGCCTGAGCCACAATGATGTAGGCAACTATTACCATTTGATGTTTAGTCTGGTTCAGCATCATAAATACAGTATGACAGAAGTTGAAAACCTATTCCCGTTTGAAAGGGATCTTTATGTTGAGATGTTAGTTGAACATCTTAAAGAAGTAGAAGAAAAGAGAAGACAATGAAACTAAGTAAAAATTTTTCGTTAGCAGAATTTACAAGGTCTCAGACCGCAACAAGAAAGGGTATTGATAACGACCCTAAAGGTGAGCATCTGGCGGCCGCAAAAGATTTATTTGAGAAAGTAGTTCAGCCTGTTCGCGATAATTTTGGGCCAACAAGGCTAAATAGTGGATATAGAAGCCCTGCTTTAAATGAGGCAGTTGGTGGTAGTGCTACTAGTCAACATTGTCAAGGCGAAGCAGTAGATTTAGAATGCCCGCCTCATAGTAACTATGCAGTGGCAAAGTGGATTGAGGATAATCTAGAGTATGATCAGCTTATTCTAGAGTTCTATACACCTGGTATTCCTGATTCAGGATGGGTACATGTTTCTTATAATCATGATGGTAAGCAGAGAGGTCAATCTCTTACAGCGATGAAAGAGAATGGTAAGACAGTATATAAATTAGGACTGATTGAGTAATGGAAGAAGAATTAAAAGCAAGCGGCCATCATCCTGCAGATAGTAACGGTGATGGTAAAGTTTCTAAAGAAGAGCAAGCCATGTATCTTGAGTTCAAGCGTAAAGAGCTTGATGACCAGGATGCTATGCGTGATGCGCAAAGAAAGATGGCTTGGTTTGCATTAGGTGGAATGCTATTATATCCGTTCGCAGTAGTAATGGCATCACTTGCAGGCCTCGATCAAGCTCAGTCAACATTAGGTTCTATGGCACCAACATACTTTGTTGCTGTAGCTGGTATTGTTGCTGCTTTCTTCGGTGCTCAAGCTCTGGGCAAGAAATAAGGATTAATTAAATGGCAAATCAGGGTCTCCCCAAAGGCGAAGGTTTAGGTGATATTGCCAAAGAGATTGGCAAAACAAACGCACAAGTGTTTGGTCTTATTGGCAAACAACAACAACAACTAAACCGAATGAATGGCAGTTTAGATGAATTTGTATCTACAATTGATGCAGGTAATAACTCTAATGAAGTACTACTGAATAACCTCATTAATCGAACAGAAAAATTAGTAGAGCTATTTAGACCTGTAAGCAAGCACTTCAATGAACTCAGTGAAGGTCAGGGCGAGATTGTAGGCGCTGCACCTTCATCAGTTAATTTTGGCGCAGAACCTGATGGTAAAGATGATACTAGTGGAAAAGCAGCAGAGAAGAAAGGTAACTTTCTTTTAGACATGCTTAAAAATCTTACTGCTGGTGTGGGCGGGCTTGTTGCTGGTGTAGGTGGAGTAGTTGGCGGTCTAGGTTTAGGTGCTCTAGGTTTAGGTTTAAGAGGGCTAGCACCAGGTCTCATCATGATGGCTAATCCTGCTACTGCAATTGGTGGTACAGTCTTAGTAGCTTTTCTTGCCGGTCTCGCTGGTGTAGCTTATCTTTCAGGTAAGGCTATGCAAGAGATAGGTGAAGGTTTTACTGACATGGGTCAGGGTCTAAATGATTTAGCAGCAGCTGATGTACCTGAGGGTGAGCAGCTAACGCAGCTAGCTACTGCTTTAGGGGTATTGTTTAATAGTTTTGGTACTGGTGATGCTATTAAGATGGCTATTATGGATGGATCTGCCTTTACAGATATGGGTAAAGGTCTTACAGACTTAAGTAATGCAGAATTTACACCACAAGCAATTGATAAAGCTGGTACAGCCATTGCTGGATTCTTTGAAAGTGTCGGGTTTGGAGATGCAGCTAAGAGTCGTATATTAGATGGATCAGCCTTTAGCGGTCTTGCTTCTGGATTACAAGCACTTAACGATATTGATATTGACCCTGCTAAATTAGAAGAAGCTGGCCTTGGGGCTAATAAATTCCTTAGCTCTCTTGCTGGATTTAAATCTGCTGTCGGTGCGGGCATTGCTAGCGTATTTGAAATGGATTTTCATGTAATAGCGGGTAGTATTAAAGCACTAGATGCTATTGATGCAGACGCAGAAAAGCTCGAAGCCGCTGGTATAGGGTTACGTCAGTTCCTCCATGAATTATCCCAAGTTGAAGTAATGGGCATTCTTAAGACTAAATTTTTAAATGAGAAAATGTTTACTCAAGTTGCTGATGGATTATTACATCTCAACGATGCTGGTATGGCATTGGATGTAGCTAATATTCGAAAAATTCGCGACGGCCTATTAACTATACTTGAGCCAGCTGGTAAAAACTTTAAAGGTATCGTCGCAACTCAAATGATTGATGATAACCTTGTACCTATGGCTAAGGGTATGAGATTTATGAATGATGTTGGTTCTGAGTTAAGTATAAACAGCATGACTACATTAAGAGATTCTAGCTTACTTATGCAGGAAGCTCTTAACATCCCATTAAAAATGGCTGTAACTTCGCAAATGATCGACGATAATCTTAAGCCGTTTGCAATGGGGATAGAATCAATTAATGCTGCTGGTGGGAGGATTAACGTTGAAAACTTTAAAAATTTAAAGAATTCAATGAGTGAACTTCAACAGGCTTTTTTAGGTGAAGACGGTAAAGCAGATGGCATCAAAGAGTTTTTTACAGGTAGAGATGACTTTAAAATACCTATTAGTGATAAGGATATTGATAAGCTACAGGGATTAACCGGATTTATTGGTGAGTTATCAGCGGCTAACTTTAAAGGAATGGAAGGTGACATTTTTAAAATTGTTAATGCTATTGCTAACATGAACCTAGTAGAGGGTGATTTTAATGGATTACAAGTCTTAGGTGATCAGATGAGTGAATTTATTGAAAAGGTAAACGTAAAAGATTTTACAAAGTTGGCCAGAGCTTTACCAGTCATAGCATCTACAAGCAGACAAATTGGTGAACTAAAGACTAAAACGCTTAAAGAAAATGCTATTGAAGAAGATTCTGGAAAAACTTCCAAGGCAGAAATCCAGCCAGCCATTTATGATAATAGTACTAATATTAATGCTCCTACTAGCACTAATATATCAAGCGGTGGCGGCGGCAACTTCTCATCACCTATTCAAAATATTAATCCAGTCTACACATAAAAAAAGAGGGGCTAACCATGGCCCCTCGCGAGTCTATTTCTGGCGACCAACCCATCACTATATAATACTTACTGAGCTAGCTTCTGAAAGAAAGCCATTGCATCATCATCTTCTGAGTCAGCCGTTGCAAGCTGAGGCTCGCTACTAACTGCTTGTGTAGGAATAGATGCAGGAGCTGCTTCTTGCACAACTGGCGCTGTAGCAACTTCTTCCGTAGTATTAGTTTCACCTAATGCAAGTACTCTATAGAGCTTAGTCTTAAGATCATCATATGACTTAAACTGATCAGTACCAATAAACTCTTGAAGTGAATATTCAGAGTTCCATACTTGCTCAAGCTTTGTATCATCATCATAAAGAGCTCCAGGGGTATCGAAATCTGACTTATCATAATTACGATAACCTTCTACCTGTCGGATCTTCAGCTTAAAGTTTGCACCTTGCCAAAGGTCGAAAGGATTAACAGGCGTTTCATCCTGAAACTGCGGATTCATAAGATCGTTCAACTTATCGAAAATCTTCTTACCATACTTATATAAGAACACCTTACCTTCGTTTTCAGGATTAGATGAGTCTTTAACAACTAAAATGTTAGAGTAGAAAGATAGACGACGCTTATACTTACGTACCAGATCTTTATTAGATTCGATACCTGAATTCCATAGCATAGTATTATACTCGGAAACAGGATCTTTCTGTCCGATAGTAGTAAGCGACTTTTCGATATACCACTGACCGGTAGGTCCTTGGAAGCCATGATCCCATACTCGAACGAACGGAACGTCCTCGTTAGTAGGTGCAGGCAGAAAACGAATAACAGCATAACCGTTACCAGCTTTATCTACAGTTGGTTTCCAGATACGTTCATCTGGTCCATTCTTATTATTAGTTTGAGGGTTACTTACCTTATTTAGTTCTTCGGTAAGTTTGTTAAGCGACTCACTAGATGAGCTCTTAAGTGCAGCAAAATTTGACATTTGTATTCTCCTATATGCGGTATATTTGCGGTTTATTCACGTACTTCATAATGTAAACATATCAATAGTAATCTGCTTAAACTTATCTGTATTAATAGATAAGAACGGCCGATACTTATTCATTATATGATATATCTCCCCCCAGATCAAGTCTTCATTTAGTTTTTTATTCCAAACATTGGTATAATTAACTAACATGTCCAAAATGATCATGGTTTCAATACAGATCTCATCCCGAAGGTAGAGACGAAGCAGGTGAGGATGCCCATACTTCTCAACTTTAAAGTTGCTGTCGAAATCTTCGTCTAACCTATTTAAGTCCTCTTTAAAGGTATAGGTTAATGACTCGTTGCGGCGACGCCATTTAGCGTAAATTGTATCTGGGATATGCTCACGCATCTCTCCAATCCAGAAGTTCTTACCTCCGTCAACCATATTAGCTAGTAAATATTTCTCTACATCTTTTCGCTTAGCTAGCTTATAGAAAAAGTATTTATCTCGTCTAGTTTCAAATGATTCTCTCTTTGCAGATATCTTGCCGTTGTATTTAAAGTAATCATAATTCTTCTGAGTAAAATGATTCTTTAATGCTATGTATTTACAGTATGCTTCAAAGGGATCCATTATTCCCTCTCTGTATCGATGTCGCAGAGCTGCTTCCATTTTATGTATTCCTCATTATCAATTAACCAAATTATGAGAGCAGACCTCTCGCCTTCGGTTACAGGCTCAACACCATGCCATGTTTCAGAAGTAAAGATGACCATATCACCTCTATCTAAATCTACAGCTTGCTGATTACCATTTCCACCTTTACCGTCAGTATTTAATATAAACTGACCACCATTATATTCTACTCTGTCGTTAAGTGCAACTGAAATAGATATCTTTCTATTCGGTCTACTGTTCATTATAAAGAGTTCTTCAGCAGTACGATTACTATCAGGCTTAAAGAAATCAATTACATCCATATGCCAGTCAAATCTACCTCTATCTTTATCAAGGTATCTTTGTATAGACCAATGCTCATCAAATCTATATTCGCCAGGCAGTACATCTTGAATAGCATTATGTATTCGTTGCTTTGTATTGGCATTAAACTGCTTAGGATTACCTATTAAGTATTTTGCAATACGAGAGTCACTAACACTACCATAAGGGTCTTGAGTAGAAACAGATTGAGAAGAACCCCATTCATCTAATGGCTTATACGAATTCAAAGTTGATTCTATTTCTAGCAACTCTACTTCGCTTAAAAACTCTCTGAACACTTTGTAGTGCATTATATCGGTAACTTAGATCCTGACGATGCAATTAGTCTCATCTCTTCTGATTCAGCAGCTAGCTTAGCCTTTAAAACATGAGATGACTTAACAAGAGCACCTACGGTTTCAATCTCAATATTATTCTGATCGCTATAAGTAGTCAGCGCATCAAGGTAGGTACATCTTAGATCAACTACCATACCTTCGATAATAACAGTAAATTCCTTCACGGTCATAATCTTATCGTTTATATCTTTTAAATCTTTCACTTATGTCTTCTCCATCATACAAGATTAATTATATACTAAAACGCCCGCAAGTGCAACTAAAAAAACACCGGAACATGATAATTGTTTGTAAACTCAAATGCATCAGCAATATCATTAACCATTGGCTTGCCTCTAACGTTAAGAGACGTATTAAGAAGAACAGGACATCCAGTCTTCTCATACCACTTCTTAAGAACAAGTCCCATAATAGTACCCTTCTCATCAGCCTTAATAGTTTGAACTCTGCTGGAATTATCAGCATGTACAATTGCTGGTAGCTCATCACCTCTAATACAATCAAATGTAAATTGCATATAAGGAGACTTTTGACTCATTTTAAAATACTGCTCTCTAAACTCTTCAAGAATGACAGGAGCAAATGGTCTAAACTTCTGCCTCTTCTTAATAGTATTAACTCTATCCTGAGCATCAGGTCCGCGCGGGTCAGCCAGTAAAGATCTATTACCGAGAGCCCTAGGACCCCATTCAGCTCTACCGTAAGCTAGACCACATATACCTTTATCAAGTAATTCATTAACCACTCTCTCTGCAAGGTTCTCCCTGTCTGAGCTACTGTTTAGCTGTAGTCCCAAGTAGGGTGTATCAAATTTAACCTTACGTCCATATGCCAGGCAAGCAGCACCTAAAGCACCGCCAGCATCGCCTGGATTAGGCATGATCCATAGACGACCTTTACATAGCTTAGATAGTACAGAGTTAGCAACACAATTAAGAGCAACACCACCACCATATACAAAATTTCTTGAATGAATGCTGGCTTGTTTAAATAGATCGGATAGTTCCTCTTCAAGAACCATCTGAGCGTTAAATGCTATATCTTGTCCAGTAAAAGAAGATAAGAACTTATCTTGAATATAATTTACACCTCTATGGAGATTAGCATCTCGCTCATCAGGGTACTCTGGGTCAACACAAGTGAGCATAGCTTGAAGGTAATTTTTTAGAACTGAGTTATACTTACCATATGCAGCCATTCCCATAAAGATATATTCTTCATCTAATGGTCTCAATCCAACATACTTAGTTAACGCAGTATACCATAAGCCAAGACTCTGAGGATATACGCGACAGTAAACTTTCTTATATACTGCATTACCGTCAGTATCGTATTTACATTTCCATATAGTAGTTGTATCCCATTCACCGATACTATCTACTACAATTGCAACAGCCTCATCATAAGGTGATGTCTGAAACGTTGCTGCAGCATGAGACATATGATGAGGGTACGTAGAGTCAGGCTTCCAAGCCATCTTACGCTTAGAGAAAGCAGTCTTTACCTGACCAGCATACAGCTGTCTCGTTCTCTTAAGAAACGGCTTCTCATAGAAAGCTTTATGAGTAATATCGTAATTACTCTCAATATATTTTTTAAGTGATGGCCCTATATGCTTATCATGCTTATGATTTGAGAATCTCTCTGCATGTGTCGCGAACTTTATATTACCTTTATCATCAATTACTGCAGCTGCAGCATCATGAAACCCTTCACTCCATCCTAAGTACATTATAGTAACCCTCTTGTATTGCAAATGTCATTCAAATATATACTAAAAAATTCATGCGCTCTAGCATCTGGATGCCCTAATGGCATTCTACCACATGAGAACATACCATCTAATAAATCATCATCGTTGTTATCTGTAAACTCATTAAAAGATAGAGTGTAGAAATCATCTACATCCCTATCACCCATACCAAATTTAGAGTTATTATTTAACTGCTTAAACAATATCTCAATCTCTTTTTTAACCGGATGGGATTTCTTATCAGCTAGTTTAAGTAAAGCCTTATATTCCTTCCAACAGTTCTGATGAAACCATCCTTGAAGTAACTCTACATCTAGCTCTTCACATATCCATTGTAACTGTACCATATGATTTAAGGTATTGAGTAGATTGGTCTCTCTATTTGTAATAAGAGCATAGTAGTACTCCCAATACTCTTTATTATCAGTAATATATTTTTCACCGTCAGCTAACCTCGAAGGTGATACTTGCAACCAGTCAGCTTTATTAAGATCATATACCTCTACTCTCTCAAAAGCAGACCACATAACTATACAATGCTTTACTTTATTCCATCTAAGATAGTTAATAGTATCTCTATAGATCTTACTATTGGATGAACCAGGCCTGGCAATATTGACTACTTCAATATTTCTTTTCTCACCTAGATGAGTGCTCCAGCGTTCTTGTTCTGGACTAATAAGCTCATCACCGTATGTATAACTGCATCCGTTAACCAATAACATTTTCTATATACCCATGTAAAAAGTTAGCCATCCTCTCATGCGATTCGCTACCAGGATGACCACCAGACCATTCACCAAAATCTAAATCTTCTTCTTCAATAAGGCCGAGGAAACTTGTATCAATGTAGTGACTATTTTCAGTAATGTAATTAAGCTTATGCTTTACCGTTTCAACAAATGCATCAGGTGCATCCTTATAACCAATACACTCATTAAACTTATTAATAAAGTTATCCTTGTAGTGTATATTAATAAGAGGTATACTATACGCATCACATAACGCAGTAACAGCTTGCATGTTAGCAAGAGTATGCATTATACTTCTCTCAGCTGAGTGAATAAAAGTATAGTACATCTCAAATGCAGACTTATGCTCATCCGACTTAATCCTACCAATGGACTGAGGATTAATCTGCGCAAGATCTAACCAGTCATATTCACTCTCCTGAGGTCTAAAGATCTCAGTCCGCGGTGGATCAGACCACATGCAAATAGCTATGCTAGGTGACCCACAAGTAATATGGTCAATAGTAGTTCGCTGGATTCTCATATTACAAGAACCAGGGGCAGATATATTTTCACATCTTACATCAAGCTTATCAGCCAGTATATTGCTATAACGTTTAGAGAGCATCTCTTCTGAGCCATGCTCTTTAGTTAGGCCAATACCATAAGTAAAACTGCAGCCATTAACTAGAATATAATCACTCTTCATAGATAAACGGATCGTCCTTTCTCAACTTACGCATTGTTCTCCAGATCTTAAATCGGAGTTTAATTTTTTTATAAAACTTAATCATAGTAACCTCCTATATGAATCACCGTAGATACTTACCATAGATGTCTTCTCTATATCTTCTGGCTTACAAGGTTTAAGATATTTTGTATCAGTCGTATAGTTAGGTGATTGATATGCAATACTAAACCTACCATATCCTTTATGTACTTTAGTAGGCGCTATGCCACAATGATTAACAGTCACAGGAAAGGAAACTACTCGACCAGGCTTAGGATTAATTGCAGCAATAACATTATCATCATCATCTGCAAATGCGGTAAACCCTCCCCAGTTTAGATCCCAGGTCCTGTTAGGATATACCATATACGTTACACCTCTAGGATCGCCTCCATCAGGATGGAACATAGGTGAGTCGCCGAACTTAAAGTTATTAATAAATGCTCTATGAAAAAATGGAACATCCATACCTTCACCAATAAGTCTGCGGCGCATTATCACTTGAGCATCATCAATAATCTTATGCAGCCCAGCCCATTGATCCCACTTTAGAGATCTACCTAAGGTAGCTGATGCTGCTCCATACTCTTGCTTATCATAGCCGAGGCCCCAATGTGTATATTCACCGAACCATTGATCCATAATATCTATTTCATTATTTTGAAATACACCATCATATACAGTAACCGGGCCAGTCTGCCATTTAGTAATCATATCTTTATTTATGCCCCGCAAAAAGATACCGGCGGCCAGAGACCGCCGGGGTTGAGATAAGTTTATGAGGCTTAAGCCGCCTCAGCAAACTCAATGGCTGACTCTAATGCCTTAAGCTTAAGACCTTTAGATTGACCATACCATGCAGATTGCAAACGCGCATCAGCATCACGTCCTCGCTCATGATCAGTGAAGTATGTTACTGCATTAAATGCACTCCACCAAGATCCAGCTGCAAACTCAGCACCAGGCTGGGTATCAACTAATTCTAAAACTCGCTGATGAGGTTTAGAAACAGTAACGCCCTCTGCTTTAGAGTAACTAGGGAACAGGCTAGTAAGATACTCATTGAATGTCTTACCATCGAATCGCTTCGATCCTAGGAACTCTGCCATCTCTTTATACTGCTGCAGTTTAAAGGAGGCAATACCAAGCATCTCTTTTACTTGGTCAGCATCAAATGCTTTCTTGTGGTTAAGTTTAACAGCTGTCTCTGATTTAGTCTGCAGTGAAAGAGTCAAAGTGTTATTACATACTACTCGGATAGGAGTAAAACGAACATCAACTGATTGACCGAAACGATGAGGGTTTGAGAAAAGGAGATAAGATTCCACTTCATCATTACCGAACACCTTAAATGACTCTTTCACTTTAGCTAGAGCCCATACAATCTGACCGCCCTTAAGCGAACCAGCTGTATGCATCTCCATATCACCTGAGGATACAAAATCATCGAAGAATTCAAACGCTTCTTGATTCTGAACAGGATTCCAATCCTTACCGACAATATCAAGTACCTTATTATCAGAAGAACGAACTAGCGCCTTCTTATCTGGTACAGCAAACCCACTAGATGTAATCAAAGATTCTTTCTCAACCGACCAATTAAGACCAGCTTTATCCAGCATCTGGATTGGAGATAGATCTGCAGGTACTTTAACGCCTAGACCATGCCAAGGAGTATCTCCTGCATATGCCATTTGCGCTTCACCGTTAACAATTTCTAATTCATGACTCATAATATATATCCTCAAAGTTTAAAATAAGCAGCCCTTCTCATCTCTGCCCGGGTATTCGGTCACCACCCTCTAGGTACTTTAGCAGGCATTACCTAATCGCCTTATTTTATTATTATAGTGACTCTACTGTTTTAAGGCAACTATATTCCGAAGAAAGTTCTAACATCTTTCCAGGTACCTGATACTAAAGGTACATCAAACCCATTCTCAGGTCCCCATACCTCAGCTTTACCAGTATGACCACATCTAGGTACTACGGTAAACACACAATCACCAGTCTCAAGATTAGAGAATCGTATGTCATCAAATAATGGTCCATCACATGGGCAGTTATTCTTAAACCATACTCTCACATTATTGCCATCTATCTTATCAGATCCTAGCAGCTTGGTAACCTTCTTACCTAGCACTTGAGTCTTACGAGCTAATGATTCATCATTACAGAACCAATCCCACCAACCAGCATCACATTGGGTGCTGAGATCTTTGTCGTTAAAGTCTCCATTGAGAAATTTACCGACCCATTCATTTGCACTTAAGTTCTTATCCATAATAATATCCTTTTTCCTAATTATACCATAGTATAGTGACTAAACCGGTTTAAGGCAACAAAAAAAGGGCCCTCTAACCTATTGATAACATTAGAGAACCCAAAAAAGTTGATATTATTTTAGATATATATTGAGTTTTTTGTATTATAAGTCCATTGTCTCTTTGTATAGATCTTAACTAGATTGTTAGATTGATACAGAGCGATCTGATTATCAGATCCATAGCCATAGTCAGTAAGACGATCAAGCAATACTAATGCTTCCTGTAGCTCAGTAAACTCCTTGCTCATGGCTCCTTTACCTTCATTATAATCTACTCTGTATTTCTTAAGACGCTTCTGCGTCTCACTATCGTTGAGCTGCTCTTCTTCAGTAGCAATGTTTAGTTGTCCCATAACGGCAAGTTATCTCCATTTTTAAATTTGTTTAAGTCTAGATTCATGTTAAGTCGATGATCTAGATCGAAGTGTTTCATAAAACTACCAACCTCACTATTGAGATCATTCCAATACATAGAGTACTGTAATTGAAAGTCGTTAAATGTATTCTGTTCTCTCATCTGTAATAGCTCACATCCTTTATAAAGCAAAGCATCACCAGGCCTAGTATGGATATGCTTAATACCTTTAGAGGTATCAAGTACTAAGGGCCAGTTACTATCACTATGAGCGATAGTAAATGTTAGAGCTATTTCGCAGGTAAGGTCTTTCTTGCTATGCTTATCTTCTTTATCTTTGGCACCATAGGTTTGACCTTTATGAAAGTTCGGTAAAAGATCTGTATCTAAAAGCCCTTCTAATCTCACTGAAGCAGTTTTATAGATCTCATCCATTACCGATATATCACGATACATATTATCAACTTCTTCTTGAGTAAAGAAGTCAGCCAATAGATAATAACCATATTGAGTAAAGTGATTCATACTAGCGTCTCATCCTTGCAATCTCTTTAGCCTGCTCACCATCAGTAATAGGTACAGCATTAGACTTATGCATAGTAGCGATACCTTTAATTAACGTACCAGTATACTCATTACGCTCTTTCGGCGCAGCAACAGCACCACGAGGACCAAAGCCATCACCGAGACTAGGATATCTCTCACGATGATCGGCATCACGTACATATACAGAAGTATCAGGCTCATAAGGCTTAAATACCTTCTTAGGTTTATTCCTACCATGAACCTTATCGATATACTCCTCAAGGGTAAGCTTTGCACTACCCATTCTCTTCATAAGCTTATTATACTTACGAAGTTCGGTTTCCCATTTAGCAATATTAGCTTTAGTTAGTTTTACTTTACGGCGACGAGTACTAGTAGTAGTATAAGCCGGGGACATCAAATGCATAGTCATAATATAAGTTCCTCATTAATATATACATTATATGTGTTAACTCATTTTAAGGCAACACTTTATATTCAGGAAATGGTACACATCGTTTAATGCGTTGTGCTTCATCACTCCATCCTTTACCAGGTATGTAGTAACCAGTCTTAGCATATTCACGTACTTTATTCTTTATCTCATCGAAGGCAGTTTGATCACCAGGGGCTAATCTCCAGTCTTCTGGAGCTCCTTGAGCCGCAAGCTTAGTAATCTTGCTATATGGTAATACAATCTCTCTATCTAACTGATCGAAGAATGTATGATCATAACCATATAGATATCCAAATGACATATCATAACCGTAGGTCTGATGCCACGCAGTACTGCTTACTATAAATGAGTTAATCATTCTGCCATCATCTACTTCAGTTCTAAAGTCATTATATTCTACTGATCGACCTCGTTCAAATTGAAAGCAGACTTTACTATCTTTAAAACCATTATAGAGTTTCTCAACATCAGGTATACTATCGATAACATAATCGAGATCCATTAACGCATTCCACTCTGTATCAGTTTCACGCATTAATATGTTACGACATATCTCATTACCCCATCCATGATCTTGTTCTACTCTAATAGCCTTCCAGCTATCAGGTATCATATCTCTTGTTAATGGTTCACGCTGTGAGCCATCATCAATAACAGTAAATGTGAGATCACTAGATGCATCTTCATAAAAGCGTACAACCTCTTCGAGTAACTTATAATTATTATAGTACGTGTAGTTAACTGTTATCATCTAAATCATCTACAAAGAATTGCATTGTTCTTCTTACTTTATCACGCTCCCATACAGGAGTACAGCCATGCAGGTTAGGAGCAAGTATAATAATAGCTCTGTTAAATTTAGGTTCAGTAGTTTTTATATTATCACTCTCGAATGTAAAGTTCCATCCACCCCATTCACGATACCATTCACGATTAATACATACAGTAATACCGCAATAGTGTCCTCTATCTGAATGAGGTGGAATAGCGCCTAAGCCATCATCATGATATTTAATCTCATGCGCACCGCTAGATACAGCAACTCTTTCTGGATAGTTATCAACTAATGATTTAACTTTATCGGCTGCTATTTTACCATACGCAGATACTTGATCGGTTGGATCATATTGATCTATTATAAAATGATCATGATGATCTGGGAAATCATATTTTCTACTTCTGAGATCTTTGCTGAAATAATCATTTGGATCAATATCAAAGTTGTCGAAGAAGTCATCCACGACAATAAGATTCTCTTTACGGTAAACGACCTTCATATTTTAGAGAAGAGGATTCATAAAGTTTTCGCGAATAGACTGAATCTTCTCTTCGGCAGCTACCATCTTCTCAACCTGTACTTCAATCGCCTCAATAATATCAGAATGCTCTCCGATACCGGCTGGGTTAGTAAGATATACATTAATGTTAGCTTTTGCGACGGCGGCTTCGCCCTCTAGTTTTTTAATAAGTGCATCTAGCATTTTATTCCTTTCTTTAATTGGTGGGCCCGGCTGGTATCGAACCAACGACCAAACCGTTATGAGCGGTTCGCTCTACCACTGAGCTACAAGCCCTTGATATTGGCGCGCCTACAAGGACTCGAACCTTGAACACAAGTTTAGAAGACTCGGATGATATCCAGTTTCACCATAGGCGCATTGTTGTATTAGTACCAGTCCTGGGTACCATCATTGCGCGTAACTACAATTGTAGCCTCGCTGCTAATGTTATTAACCTTGCGGTAGTATTCGACATCCTTGTCAGCGAAATTGGTCACACCTTCTTTTAGTTTAAAGGTTGACAGTTCAAAATCTTGATCATAACTCATCATAGTACTCCTGTAAATGATCTACTTTCTTAATATAATAATTATAGATGCCAACCGTTAGAAAGGCAAAGAAAAAGTTTAACTGATTTTCATAAAAGTTTAATCGGAAACAGGGAAGGAAGTAAATATCTTTTTCATATGTCCACGTGTTCATAATTTTAAATCTCATAACAATATACCTACTCTTTAATTAGTGGGCCCGTTTGATTACAAGGTGGTGCCCATACCCCGCTGTTAAGCTGCGATAGCTAAATCAGATGCAAAATTATCGTTTGCGTTTAGTTTGGTTCTTACGATTACGGTTGCTTGCACACCGGCTCTCCACTTACCTATTCAGCACCAGTCGATCCTAATTCGCCCCCATCAAAAACACACTGCCCGCTTTATCAGATACGTTCCAGACTTAACTGGAACAGTGTGTTTTTGGTGGAGGCGCCGGGTACTGCCCCCGGGTCCTGCATACCTTTTAGTTCGCTTCATCGAACATCTTTATTTATATATTGTCTGATTGGCAATATACTCATAATCACTCTTACACTTCCTCGCAGAAGATCTATGGAAGGGTACGCGACCTCTATAGGCACATTGCCAAGCTTTACGACCCTTCCCAACCTTGCGTACTACTGCGACGGTATCCATTGATATTGGATCCCAACACTCGTAATAGACTTCAGTTGTTTCCTCGTCCCTTACTCTCTTCCAAATAAATTCCATTTAAATAGTCTTTCAATTTAATCAATTCAATCTCACCGTCTTCTAAAGTCTTGCTGGCGATAAATCCATTATCTATAAAGTAAGATATAGTATTCTCTATCCCATGTTGCTCAGCTTGTGTTCTAAACAAAATAAATGTTGTTATAGATCCAATTATATAAGCTCCTAGTACCCAAAGAAAATATTCCATTTATACTCCAGTGCAGAAATCTAGTCTGCGTATTTGTATTGAGACGGGCTGGTCGATAATCCATCTAACCATATAAGCCACATCCAATGGCGTTAGTATTTCGTCTGAGTCTCTTTTATGTACATCGATAGCTTCCGTATCAACAAAGTGAGGTCTTAAGTTAGTAACCTTGCAATTACCTCTCTTCCATCTATTACTAAGATTGGTTGATTGATAATCAAGTCTAGCTTTATCACTTACATAAGGCATCCATTCATCGAAGCCGTCCTTGCCAAAGTACTGAGGGTAGTCAGGCGAAGTTGCACCTATATTTATAATGTGCTTAGGCATAAACTCCCATTCTTTATAGAACATATGTAAGAGTCTATTCTGACTATCAGGAGCATAAGCATTGTTAATAAAGATATCACAATCCTTAGACTCTTCAACTATCTTTCTCATCCGACCAGGCTTAAGAATATTGTATCCATTAGTTCTACTAAACCCAATAACATCAAAGTCATTCTCGAGACTATTATAGATAGCCGCTCCAATGCCTTTAGTATGCCCAGTCATGCCTATTTTAGTTTTCATTTACTAACCTATTATATTTTTCTAACCATTGACCATAAGCGAGAGGCTCTCTAGGCTTAGACATCTTAAGTCCTTTATCTTTAAAGCATTGCTTAAGGTCCTTCGCTTCCTTAACACCAAAGAATCTAGATACCATCTTAACCAACCATATACGAAACAGTCGATCATGATTCCAATAACCCATACAATGAGTTAGCTCATGAATAATAGTGTACTTACTGCAACCCGAAGGGCTTAAAGAAACAGTTCTGACTAACCCATCTTGAGCATAACCATTAAGTCGTCTCTTATCGCCCATATCTTTAAGCCAGAGTAAATTAGTAGGCCATCCATTATCCTTCCACATCTTAGATTTAGTAATACGTTTAAAGAACTTCTCAGCATCTTCTTTAGACATACACTCTTTAAGCTCAGGATACATCTCTAGGTACTTCCATTCAGCACTATAACACTTAGTCTGCTGACTATCACGAAGATGAGAATGCTTCCCACGTTGGTGATTATACTTACGCCTCTGGCGCGCAACATATGCATTATATTTGTCTATTGTACTCAACTACATTCCTCCCATACAGTAACAAAACAAGTTCTTTCCTTATCACATACATGATAATATTGATGTAACATACTAGCCGCATGACAAATAAAGTCATAATCTTTAGGATAGTAATCTTTATTCATAATAGTTATAGGCCCACAATCACTATCTGACTTATAAGTACAGATTACTACCTGGCCATCGTCACCGTGATGATGCAAAGGTGTATATTGACCCTCTAAAGAATACTGCACACTCCACACGCGAGTTAATTTATGCGAAGCACCAAGAAGATTCCGCAAAAATTTTTTCTGCCAGTTAATAATCTCATTAACATACGGTATAGAACGATAGTCACTATCCATAAAGCATTCGAAGTTAGCTACCTCACCTTTAGATCCTATACCGAAGTGAAGCTCATCCTGATAACCAACTAAGTTATCAAATGTCTTATGCATATCCTCCGGAAGACTAGATACCTTAAGTCCAATCATGCAGCTAACTCTTTGAGATGCTTACATTTTCCGCCTCTATACTTATAACCAGGACAAGTACAACTAACTATACCGTCACGTCTGGCGACGTCATACGTATTACCCTTACTACCTTTGACTTTAATACTAACATCTTTAAGAACATTATGTACATACTCTACATTGTTAATAGATAATACACGATGCTTTCCTATACGACCAATAAAGCCATCAATAGAATGTCTCTCATACTTAAAATGTATGTATTCATTATCCTCATCTACAATCTCACCTCTATATGTCTCTACAGGTCTAATAACACCAGGTGCATATAAGTGAACAGACTTATGCAATACGTGTTGTACTTTCAATTCAATCATTATATAAAACTCCCTAATGCCTGTCCTAATGCCCAGATGATAATAAAGATAACAAACCAAGTCTTAAACCTACCCCACCAGAGTATAATGGTTATGCTATGAACAGGATACTTATTCACGAACCAATCTCTAAATCTAGATAACAATTCAATCACTTAGTCCTCCATTATATACATTATAGTATGACACACCTTAAAAGGCTACACTTATCTATGAGTATCACACGCTAAAGTCTCTACACCTCTCCAATAATTGCGATGTAGTTTATCAACAACAGTATTCCAATATAAACGACCCCATGATCCTGGAGTACATCTATAAGCACAGTCATAAGCGTTCTTTATTCGTTGCATGTACTTCTCTCTACTCATTGTCATCCTCTATCTTATTACCATAGTAGTCATGGGTACCATCTCTAAAAGCTTTCTTTCGTTCTTCTATGATCAAGGTTGATACGTATACACAGAACGACATAGAGGTAATGAGTACCACAGCCATTAATGTAGTCATAAAGTCCATAGTTAGTCTCCTTGTATGATTAACAGACCTATAGCTATGTTACTTAGTATAAGTCCTAGTGTAATTAATAATTGTTCTATCATTTTTTTTATCTCCGAAAAATTTTGCGCGGGAAAAATTCTATATCTTGGAAACGGTTTGGCTCATTCTTAGCTCGCTCGTATAACCCTACCCCATAGTAACCTGATATATCCCGAAAGTCCTGCTGTGTTTATTATGCTGCTGACAGATACATGGTGAACTCTCTGCCGTCATAAGGCTGCAAGTCACTGCCTCTCATATAGCCGAACCATGGCTCTCCATCATCACCTGGCTCCATATGATGCCACTGTCCGTGATTGAACTTACCATATACGGAGACATCATGACTAGCACATAGCTTATTCCATATATAACGTCCGCCTGGTGATTGAGCCTCTCCTGCCTGTATAACTATATCTAATGCTTTGACTAGATGCTTATACAGCTTAGGTGCCAGACCCTTTCCTCTAAACTTCTTATCCATATGTACTATATCGACGTGCCATGTAGGACTCTTCTTACGTCTATGTACCTTAGACATCTCCATGTTCATTACTATCTTATAGTCAGATATAGTAGCGAACGTAACTGTCATAGAGTCTTCCTCTTGGTACTCTACCCATATAGCTATGTCCATATAGTACATAGACTTAACACGTACGTACTCTTGATCCCATTGCTTGAGAGCAATAGGGTCGAAGAAGCCTAGATTCTGATTAGATGTCTTAGAAAGCTCAATCTTATCCATTAATAACAACCTCTGTCATCTGATAGCATGAAGAACACTCAACCACTTCGCCTGGCGATAGATCATTAGATACCTCGGTACCACAGCACTCTGTATACTTACTATCATCTTGCTCGATATCGACAATGTAATCGAAGTCAGGGCGAGTATACTGAGATACCTTACTGTTCTCTTGTTCTATTAACCTTACGTAATCATTGAGTCTCATATTATATCCTTATCTTATTATTAATTATGGCTACTATCCGGTTATTAGGCAACAGCCTTTTCACCATACAACTTCATACGACGAGATACAAAGCCCATAGACTCCATAGCATCCAACGGCGAAGTAGCATTACTCAATTCGACATACTGCTCAACAGTAGAGTTCTTACATAAGAAGTTTCTCCAAGATTTCCAAGGCTTAGATCCGTACTTAAAGCGGGCTACGAACAACGGAACACCAACACCTTCTAAAGTAGGGTGATACTTCTCGTATACTTCATCATAAGTCTTCTGACCTTCATAGGCCCCATCATACATCAAGTACATACCGTCCCAACGAAACTTTTCTTTATTAAACTGTGTCATAATATTATCCTTTATCTTATTATACATATACTATAGTCACTAAACCGTTTTAAGGCAACTACTTTCTGCCTTTTATTTACACTTTTTAAAGCCAACCATAGCGACTTCATACTTGTCACCATCACAGAACATCACATCTCCCATCATAGTAGAACGACATCCATATACAGTACCATCTTTACCTATAGGATACTCACCACAAAACTCAACATTCTCATTGAAATCGCCATTAGTATGAGTCTCACCCTGCCATTCGATAGTAGGACCTTTAGACCAGGAGCCTTCAATGTTATTAGTATAGCGATAAGCATACTCTAAAGCACTATCAACACACGTACCAGGAGCCTGTACTACGGCCATACGTACCATCTTACCATCGCGCTCATTGTGATAAACTGTAACTTGCATAATATCTCTCTCTCTTCTCAATATACCTTATTATGGACTAGATCAGGTTTTAAGGCAACTGTTTAGACATAAAAAAACCCACCAATTTAGGCGGGTCTAGGCATTGGAGAGCTTAGGGAGACGCGGGATTTCTAGAGAACTTGCACTTCTGTCGGTGTGCGCTAAGGCCCCCACGGAGACACGGAGAAACCCAGGTATACCCTATTAAAACCCCCGTATTATTATTTCTAATTTAATTTAAATAGGAAAAACCACGGAATAGCCCATGAAATGGCCTAGTCCTAGGATGATTAACACAAACGGCATGACACGGAACAACACGGCAAATGTATAGTATATCACGTTAAATACCAATAATACCACATAATAGAATGCCACTACCAATGCCATTAACAGTACTGTTCCTAGTATCAGATCTACATACATAAGTCTTCGTACATTACATTATATGCTCTATGTATTGCCTTATCATTGTAATTGATTGGTACATTCTTTATTGTTATTTTATTACTCTTCTTCTTCGTTATGATACGCCATATTGTCTTCACCATACCTTCCTCTTTCTCTGTTTCCATCACCATTTAGTTCGGTCATGTCTTGTTGCTTTATACGTTGATCCTTCTGAAAGATCTTATCGTAATTGTCTTGGAACCTATCTGTATTAGTGGTTCTGTCTTTGGAGCCCTTTCCTCCGTGCCATCTGGTCATGTTCGCTTCTCGTTTTTTTGGGCGCTTCGCGCTAATGGTTTCCACATCTCTTTGTACATACAGAATCTTTCATGTCCTTTGTCTGTTCTGTATACGAATTGTTGGCTGAGTAATAGTATGACTTGTCCTTCGAATTGTCCGTTCAATGTACAAGTATGTTCTATCATATCGTTTAGTTTAGGTTTCTTCAATTCCAGTCTCTTATTATATTCCACATAATGACATATACACATGCCAAGTTAGATAAGACTAATATAGATCTGATCAATGCTACCCAGTTCTCATTCTTAGGATCATAACCATCCTCTTCATCGAATGAACCAAGCGCATGTTTCCATATTGTCCATAGAGTCTTTATCATAAGTATTATTTATGGGTATTTGCGCCTGGGCGTCTTTCTATACCAGTCAGGCTTCATCGACACTCTCATCTTTATACGATGTCTTGTGAGCTTCTTATCTTGTTTAGATGGATGCCAATCATTATATAGATGGTCTGGCCATTGCTCACGTTTGAATACTCGTCTAGGGTCAGGAGCGAATCCTCTTCTGCGCATCTCTATACAAATCTCATCATATCTCTTATGTAAGTATAGTCCCTTATTATAGAAGAACTTGACATGA